>Ga0070679_100000004_pt1 | contig 263662 bp, 265 predicted proteins | sample KBSC63BmetaG_FD_65652 | JGI IMG/M metagenome (GOLD analysis project Ga0070679, IMG submission 65652) | Corn rhizosphere microbial communities from Kellogg Biological Station, Michigan, USA - KBS C6-3B metaG | ecosystem: Host-associated > Plants > Roots > Rhizosphere | place: USA: Michigan... | reverse complement strand
GAATGTGACGACGCCGCTCTTCGTGACGGGATCTAGGCCGCAGCGCCGGAGCCCGGCGAGGAATCCCTCGACGCCGGGCTCGGCTGCTGCATCGTCCATCAGGCGACGGGTGCCGTCTGACGGACGCTCAGGAACGCGTCACCCTCATGCAGCTCGACCGGATGGTCGTCCGGCAGCTTCTGGGGCTCGGCGTGGCCTGGGCGAACCGCGGCGAGGTCGTAGCCGGCCGGGTCGAGCCCGCCGAGGCGGAGGATCGCCGCCGCGGTCGTGTGCGCTTCCGGCGAGGTGAGGGTCCGGCCGTCGAGGGTGAAGACGACCTGGGCGGTGAGGGGCATAGTGCGTCTCCCGTCAATGTGGCAAACGTCAGGTTTGACGTCAATAATCACGGTCCCAGGCGCGTCACGCGTTGTCAAGCAAGCAATCGGCCGGTTCGACGTTTGTGAGAGCAACGGTGTTTGTATCGTTGACATCCCCACCACTGCAAAGGACGATGCGCAAGTGCCGGACGCCGACATCCGCACCTTCTACTCCGAGCTCGGCCGACGCGTCCGCGAAGCGCGAGAGGCGGTCGGTGCGACCCAGGAGCAGCTCGCGGAGCAGCTGCGACTGACGCGCGCTTCGGTGGCAAACCTTGAGGCTGGGCGTCAACGGATCTCCGCGTACCACCTCGGGGTAATCGCCGGGGCATTAAGCGTCCCGCTGGCCGAACTCATGCCGCCGGCGGCTCAACCGCGTGTGCGCACTGCCGTCCGGGGAGCGGACCCGCAGCACCTGGACCTGCTCCAGCAGTTGCTCGCCGCCGCCGATGTAGACGACATGGACGAGCGCGCGCATGCCGCCTCGTAGCCCCGAAGACCGGGCGACCGAGCTACTCCGCGAGGCAGGCGTCAATGGCGTGCTCCCTGTGCCTGTTGATCAGCTCGCAACCTTCCTCGGCGTGCGCGTCGTCCTGCAGCGCATGGATAGCCACCTATCCGGCATGACCTACAGGCAGGGCGAGGAGAAGGTCGTCGGAGTCAACAGCAACCACCACGCGCGGCGTCGCCGTTTCACCCTTGCCCACGAGCTCGGCCACGTCCGCATGCACCCTGGAAGACCATTGCTCGTGGACAGCAGCATTCGTGTCGACTTTCGCGACAGCGTGAGCAGCCTTGCCACTGATCGAGAAGAAATCGAGGCAAACCGGTTCGCCGCCGAGCTGCTGATGCCCGCTCCGCTCGTTATCGAACGGATGCGCACGCTGACCAACAGCGGTGTCCGCGGTCGCGACCGAGTCGTCAACGACCTAGCCAACACGTTCGACGTCAGTGCCGAAGCCATGGGCTACCGCCTGATCAATCTCGGCCTGACCACGGCTTGAGGTCATTGAGCAAGATCATCGGTTATGCCCCGAGGCATAACGGCCTGACTTGAGACGGTGCGCAACGGCGTGCATCAACCGAGGACGACCGCGCTGACCTGCGGCTTCGCGTATCGTCGCAGGTAGGAAGCGGGCGTCGAGTGGTTCAACTCCCCCCTCGCCCACCATCCGATGAGCTCGATCCTCACGCATGGCGCTTGAGCTTTTTCAGCGCGATCGCGGTGAGGCCTAGGTAGAGCACCTCGGCGATGATCGCGATCAGCTGGATCGGCGGCCAGTCGCGGTGGTGGTACGACGGCAAGCCCGACGTGCGACTGAGCACGAACGCCAGCAGCGCGGCCAGCATGACGAGCGCGTCTGCGACCCACGCGGTCATCGCGGCAGGTCGACCAAATCGGCGTCCGGCCGCGGCGATCGAGGCACCGATGATGAGCACGAGCGACCCCGCGACGAATGCCGCACCCAGGTATGGCGCCTCCTTGTAGGTGACATCGCACAAGCCAAGGTGCACTCCGGCCACATATGCGGCGCACAGCAGGCCCAGCCGGCGCACCCAGAGCGGAACCTTCGCCGGCGGTGGGTCCAGGAGTGGCTGCTGGGGTTCGGTCTCGAGGACGGGCGGATGCGAAGACACAGGGCCTCCTACCCCGGCGGGGCCCGACTATTGGCCATTCCTTGTCATTGACGCTGGTTGCTCCACGGTCGCAAGGTCGTCGTAGCGCGTTGACGCAAGGAGGCGCCATGAGCACGACGATCACCGACGCTGAACAGATCGCCGCGAAGATCGATGGCTATGTCCGTGGGTGTCAGACCGGCGACGAAACCCACTTCAAAGCGGCATTCCATCCGGACTCCCGCATGTATGGCGCTGTCGGCTCGGACCGTTACGACGAGCCGATCTTCGGTGGCATGACCACCGCGGTCGCGCAGCAACCAGCCGGGAACTACGCGGCGCGGATCCTGTCGATCGACGTCGAGGGCGACGCGGCCTGCGTGAAACTGGCCGAGTCCGGGTTCTGGGACCTCGACTTCACGGACTACTTCCTGCTCTCACGGATCGACGGCGAGTGGCAGATCGTCGCCAAGGCCTTCGACACCCCTGGCCCGGGCGCCTGATCGGAGTCGGGCGACCGTTCTGCCTGCGTAGTCACCGGCAGCGGCGTCTTCCGCGCGCATTGACCACGAGGTGCGCCGGTTGAACACGACCATGTCTGTCAGCCTGCTGGCGTCCACGAGTCGGCGGATGTTCCGCCAGAACTCGCGATCGGCTTCGGTCGGTCGTCCGTCGGACCGACATACCGCTAGAAAGGCACGGACCGGTTCGATCCGGTTGATCGCCTCGGCCATGAGGTTGGACATGGAGATCGGCTCGCCGTAGTCGCCGGTGATCTCCTGGACGACGCCGTGTTCACTGTCCTCGTCGTAGAGCGCCAGCCAGAGCCAACCCTCTTCCCGCACTTCGTAAAAGTCCTGGAGGATCGTGAGCAGCTCGTCGGTGCGGGAGGCCGTCATGGTCGACAGCCTCCGGCGTCGGTGCGCCTGCCGACGCGCTATCGGAGGGCTTGTGGACTACGTGTGCGGGTCCGTTGCTTGTGCACAACTCCGGCGGTCGCGAGCCCCGCGGCAACGATCAGCAACACCGGCCATGGGGCCTCGGGAAGGTCCGGTGCCGGGCCCGGCCCGGCGTCGCCGATGTGAGCGTCCGGACCCCAGGCGAACGAGTCGGTCGTCGTCGGCATCTCGAGCTTCGAGCCGGCGAAGAGCGCGACCGCGAACGGGTTGACCGTCGGCCGCAGGTAGGGCACGTCCGACGTCGACAGCGTCAGCCGCAGATGGTGCCCGGCGGGCAACACGTAGGAGAGGCCGAAGGCGTCATACCCGACCTCGTGCGTCGGGATCGTCTGTGCGCTGGCAGCCGTCGCACTCAGCGGCTCGGCGTAGGCACCGCGCGTGATGAGGGTGGCGGTGCCGTCGGGTGCGACGTCGTAGAACTTCGGATCGAGCTGGAACGCCGCGGCCGCGCCGTTCATCCCCGCGGGCAACACGTCGACCGAACCTGTCTGCAGGGAGAGGTGCGGCGGACCGAACCACTCGGTGTCGGCGGCGACCGGCGCGCCGTCGAAGCGGAGCAGCGCCGGGTATGACGACAGGTCCGGGTCTTGTTGCTGGCAGATGGGCTCGCTGGGCTGGCAGGTCAGCTGCTGGATGCCTTCCTGCACGTAGTCACGTGTCACCGGTTCCTGGTCGTAACCGCCGCCGAGACCGGGAAGGTTGGTCGCCACCAACGGGTTCGCCGATGCGCATGGGGTGTCACTCAGGTCGCCGCCGGTAGGGCCGGTCGGGCACAGGTAGTACGACGTCGACGGGCCGGCCGGGAAGGCGTAGGCGGATCGAGTCGTGCACTGCGCGGTGACGTCCGTGAGCTTTGTGCACGGCTGCTTGTTGTCGAAGTAGGTCGTGTGGGAGAACTCGATCGGCGGCTGCCGGTCGATGCCGTTGTCGACGCCCTTCAGGTAGTGGTCGAACCATGCGAGCATCTCGTTGCCGACGTAGAGCGCTTCCGCTGAGCTGGTCGAGCCCTCGGACGGCGGGTGCCCGATCCCGCCGATGTAGAGGCGCGCCGGTACTCCGCGGTCATGCAGAGCCTGGTAAGCGTTGAGCGCCTGGTTCTCGCTGAAGAGGCCGTCGTTGCTGCCCTGGATGATGAAGACAGGAATGTTGACCTTGTCGATGTTGAACATCACGGACCGGCTGTTGAGCCCGGCTTTCAGGTCATCGACGTTGACGCCGCTGTTGGCTTCCGCGATCCAGCGGTGCAGCTCGGTCGAGTAGTTCTGAGTGAGGTCCGGTGCGGCCGGCTGCGGGTCGCCACTCGTGACGTTGTTGGCGATCGATGCCGTCGGGTCGTAACCGGTTGCGTAGAAGCCGTTGACGTACGCCGCGAGCATCACGTCGTTCGGCAGCAGCGCTTGGTAGAAGTCGGTCCACGTCGCTGTTGGCACGGCGGTGCGGATCGCGGGGTCCTGTGACATCGCGGCGTACCAGGCGTGTCCGCCGCCATACGAGCCGCCGTACTGACCGACGTCGTTGTGAATGACCTGGTCCGCCAGCTCCGGCATCGGCGGCGACGTGACGTTGTTGACCCAGTGGACGGCGTCGAGGAAGTCCTGCTGCTCTTTCGGACCGATGAGGTCGACCTGGCCCGGCGTCTTGCCGAATCCGCGCGAGCTGTAACGCAAGACGACGTAGCCGTGCTCGGCAAAGTTGTGCGCGGTGAAGTCCTCGCTATGCCATGAACCGAGGAAGCCGTGGTTGTCGACGATGACGGGGCATGGGCAGCCGCTGTTGGGGATGTCGACGGCGCCGTCGAGAACGACCGGGTTGCCGCTGTCGTCCGGCTGTGATGCCGGGATGGAGACCGGGTACTCGGTGTAACCCGTGTCGGCGTGCGCAACGGGCGCCGTGATGGGCGCGGCAAAGAGAGCAACCGCAAGGGTTGTCACGGTGATTCGGACAGCGGGTCGCAAAGGTTCCCCCCGGGCGAGTTGGGCGCCGCACTGGTTTCGACGCTGTGACGGGGAGTCCTGCCGTCCGTTCGGCTGGTTAGCGCCTGCTGCGCGCCAGCACGAGCAGGAACAGGGCGAGCGCGACGACTTGGATGGCGTCCACGGTGCCGGCGACGACCGTGCGGCCGTGGGAGTAGAGCACGCCGATCATCGCGGCGCCCACGAGCCAGGCCAGCCCATAGATCGCGGTGTAGGTGCCGAACCCGGCGCCGCGTCGGCCGACCGGGACGAGGTCGGTGACGGCCGCGCGCATCGTCGACTCGTGAACGCCGACGGCTGCTCCCCACAAGACGGCGCCGATGACGACGGCGACAACCGAGGTCGAGAAGGACAGCCAGGGGATCGCGGCCGCGAGAGGCGATACGACGATCAGGCCACGCATCCCGACCCGGTCGTAGATGCGACCGAAGAACAGGGCGCCGACGCCGGCCACCGCGAGGGCAACGGCATACAAGATCGGTACGACGCTGGCGTGCACGACGTGTTGCACGGTCAGGTGATAGGCGAGCACGGCCCACGTCGAGAAGCCGAGCATCGTCACCGCGGAGAACGCCGAGTAGAGCCAGAACAGACCCGGTAGGTGCGTGTCCAGCCGCAGTTGCTTCGCGTCGGACAGGTGAGCGCCCGGGTCGTATTCGGTCGGGTCCGGCACGGCCGCTCGCAGCCGGAACAGGATGAGGAGCGCGACGATCCCGGGCACCGCAAGGAGCGCGAACCCGACGCGATAGGTCGCGCCGAGCGCCAGGACCACGGCGAACAACAGGGGACCGAGCAAGCCGCCGGCCGAGTCCAACGCCTCGTGCAGGCCGAACGCCTTCCCTCGACCAGTGGCGGCCGATGCGTGCGCGAGCATGATGTCCCGCGCGGGTGTGCGCACAGCCTTGCCGAACCGCTCGCCGTTGTAGAGCAGCGCAGCCGTCGACAGGCCGCCGCTGACTGACAGCAGCGGCACGAACACCATCGTCATGCCGTATCCGAGGATCGTTTGCGGCCACGGCTTTCCGGTGCGGTCAGCCAGTCGACCGGTGAACAGACGGAAGACGAGCGCGGTCGCCTCACCGATGCCCGTGACGAGGCCGACGATTGCCGCGGTGGCACCGAGGTGCGCCAGGAAAGGCCCGATGACGCTGCGCGCGCCCTCGTAGACGAAGTCGCCAGCAGCAGAGATCGTGCCGAAGCGAACGACGAAACGCAGCGCGCTGACCTTTGTCGTCACAGCGTCCTCACGATGGCATCCTCTCGTCATGGCGAGGACGCACCGCACAACGGCTGTCTCTGTTGTCGCGGTGCTGTTCAGCTGCCTGGCCGTGGGCGCCTGGCCGGTGACCGGAAGTGCGGCCGCACCGCAAGTGCGCGTGCTGCACGGCAACCAGCCGCAGATCAACGCGGTGTTCCCGAACGACCGCTTCACCGTGAAAGACACGCATGAGGTGACCGGCCAACGAGTCGATATGCCGCCGCCACCCCTGTGCACGAGCGCGAACTCGTCGATCTGCGCATCGACGCGATTGATCAACACGCTCGACGGATTCGACATCCAACCGCGCGTCTACGTCCCGTTCTCGGGGGCAATCGACGTAAAAACCGTTACACCGCAAACGATTTATGTGAAGGGTCCGGACGGTCGCGCCGGCATCTACGAGATCGTCCTGGACCCGAAGTCGCACATCCTCGAGGGCACCGTTGACCGGCAGCTGGCTGAAGACTCGCACTACACGCTGTTCGTCACGTGTGGAGTTCATGACACGCATGGCCGGCCGATCGCCAGTGCAGTCCGGGTCCCGTTTACGACGATGACGGCGACGTGGCAGCTCGACCGCATCCGCAGATCGCTCGACAACGGACGCGCCTACACACAGGCTCGAATCGGGGCCGGCCAGCGCGGACTCTCCTTCCGCCAGGGCAAGCTGACGACCGTCTTCGCGGGTGACACCGTCGTCAAGTTCGGTATGACGCGCAACGACCAGGTCTTCGCGGATCCCAAGAAGCCGCTGTCGTCGAGTGCGGTTCCGGACCTCGTCGACGCGGGGACAGTCGGGTGGTACGCGTTCGGCTCCTACCTGTCGCCGCAGTTCGTCACGCGTCAGGCAGTGATCCCGCCGGTGCCGACCAAGCAGACACCGTCGGCTCGCCGTGCGGCGCGACTCGGCTTCGCGATGCTGGTGCCGAGTGGAACGCCGCCGGCAGGTGGTTGGCCGGTCGCCGTCTACGGACCAGGATTCACCCGCTCCTACTTCGACCTCTACGTCACCGCGGACCACAACGCGGCAATGGGCATTGCAACGGTGTCGATCGATCCGCTCGGTCACGGCTTCGGACCGAAGAGCACGATCACGATCAACAACACCACCTTCCGGTCGTACGGGCGAGGCCATGACCTGGACGGCGACGGGAAGATCACCGACGACGAGGGCGTGCAACCCAGCGACCGCAAGATCTACAAGAACGGCAAGCTCGTCGCGGACCAGCCCACACCCAACTCGCTGGTCGGGCTGCGCGACGGTCTCATCCAGACGACGACCGACGTCATGGCATTGGTGCGGGCGATCGAACACGGTGTGAAGGTCCCCACCTCGCTCGGTTCCGTGCCGCTGTCACCCAAGAACGTCGAGTACTACGGCCTGTCGTTCGGCGCCATCTACGGAACGATGCTCATGGGCACCGACCCACACGTGAAAGTCGGATTCCTCAACTCCGGCGGCGGCCCGATCATCGATATCGCGCGTGAGTCTGGTTTCCGCAACCTGCTGGCCGCGAGCCTCAAGATCTCGCACCCGGACATCCTCAACGGCGGACCCGGGCTGGACGGCTTCACCGAAAGCCAACCGGACCCGACGGACCCGCCGATCACAGCGCCATACGGAGGCTCGTTCCTCGTCCGGCAGACCCTGCAGTCGGCGAACTGGCTCGAGCGTTTCGGCAGCCCCGAGTCGTTCGCGCCGTTGATCCGGCTGCACCCCTGGTATGGCGCCAAGACCGTGCAGTTCCTCAACGCGTTCGGCGATGCCACGGTTCCGAACGTCGAGTTCGGCAACGTCATCCGCGCCGGCATGCTCTTCGACCGGGTGACCTTCTATCGCAACGACATGACGCCGACGTCCGGCTCCGACCCGCACGGCTTCATGGCCGACCCGACCCTCGCCGGTCGGTCCGGCGCCGAGCAAGAGCTCGCCACGTGGCTGTCCTCACACGGCCAGACGGTCCTCGACCCGGACGGGCCGGGCGGCATCTTCGAGCAGCCGATCTATGACCCGCACGAGCTCGACTGCCTGCACTATGCGGAGCCCCAGAGCGGGACAGGCGTCTATCCGGCGGCGGCCGGCGGCGACTGCGGACCGATCCAGCACTAGAGCCCCGGTTCCTCGTCTGTCGGGTGACACTGGATTTGTGGTCGACGTCGACGAGGACACGTTCGGGCGGCTGGTCGAGGAAGCGCTCGACTCGATTCCGCCCGAGCTCGGACGGCTGATGCGCAATGTCGCCGTCGTTGTCGAAGACATGGGCGGCTCGCCCAACCTGCTCGGTCTCTACACCGGGGTGCCGCTGACTCAGCGGACGACGAATTATGCCGGCTTCCTGCCGGACCGCATCACCATCTACCGGATCCCGATCATCCAGCGCTGCCGCGACCTCGCTGACGTCGTCCAATCCGTCCGGCACACGGTCATCCACGAAGTGGCCCACCACTTCGGCATTTCCGACGACCGCCTCCACGAGCTCGGGGCTTACTGATGCCCGAGCTGCCGGAGGTCCAGGCGCTCGTCGACTTCCTTGCCGAGCGCGCGGCCGGCCGTGTCATCGCGCGCGTTGACGTCGCCTCCATCAACGTCCTCAAGACCTTCGATCCGCCGGTGACGTCGCTGCAAGGTCTCGAGGTCACCGGCACCGGCCGGCACGGAAAGTTCCTCGACATCGACGTCAGCGGTCTGCACCTGGTCGTCCATCTCGCTCGGGCCGGCTGGTTGCACTGGCGGGACGCGCTTCCGCCCGCCCCGCCGAAACCCGGCAAGGGACCGATCGCACTGCGCGTCCACCTCGACGACAAGAGTGGCTTCGACCTCACCGAAGCGGGGACGCAGAAGAAGCTCGCCGCCTATGTCGTCCGGGACCCGCACGAGGTGCCGGGCATCGCGCGGCTCGGCCCGGACCCGCTTGCCGACGACTTCTCCCTCGAGGTGCTCCGGGACGTCCTCGCGGCCGACCGCTCGCAGATCAAGGGGCTGCTGCGCGACCAGAGCAAGATCGCCGGAATCGGCAACGCCTACTCCGACGACATCCTGCACGCGGCAAAGCTGTCGCCGTTCAAGCCCGCGGCCAACCTCGACGCCGCCGAGGTGCAACAGCTCTACGACGCCATCCGCGGTGAGCTCCGCGAGGCGGTGGAGCGGGCGCGCGGTCTCGCGGCCGGTGATCTCAAGGCCGAGAAGAAGCTCAACATGCGGGTGCACGGCAAGTCCGGCCAGCCGTGCCCGGTGTGCGGCCACACGATCAAGTCGGTGTCGTTCGCGGACTCCACGCTGGAGTACTGCCCGACCTGCCAGACCGGCGGCAAGCCGCTCGCTGACCGACGTCTGTCGCGGCTGCTCAAGTAAGAGGGCGTAGTGTCGCCTCAAGAAGGCACGCGGGAGCTCGCGCAAGCGGGCTGAGAGGGCGGCTGAGACAGGCGCCGCCGACCGCTTACCAGCCGGGTAATGCCGGCATGAGGAGTGGCCATGACGGCGACCGTCGACCGAATCGACATCGACAAGGGGCGCACCGAAGCGCCATACACGCTCGAGGAACCGCCGCCACGCGTGCTCGGCTTTCTCGACCAGTTCGGTCTGTGGGCGAACCTCGGTGTGTCGTTGCTCGGCCCGGTCGGCGCGCTCGGGGTGCTGGCGCCGTTCGGATTTGCGCCGCTGCCCTTGCTCGGCGCCGGGCTCGCCGTCGTCGTCGGCACGGTGCTCGGCACACTGCTCGTGGCGGCTGCAGCCGTACCCGGCGCCCAAACTGGCGCGCCCTCGATGGTTCTGCTGCGCGGGTTGTTCGGCACACGCGTGTCCTACGTGCCGACTTTGTTCAACGTCGTTCAGCTGATCGGGTGGGGCGTCTTCGAGATCGTCGTCATCGCCGCTGCCGCGCAGCAACTCCTGCCCTGGCACGGTCCGCGGTGGCCCTACGTCGTCGCTGCCGGAGCGCTCACCATCTTGCTGACGTTGCGTCCGCTCGGCTTCGTCCGAGTCCTGCGCCGGTATGCACTGATCGCCGTGTTGATCAGCACCGTGTATCTGTTCGTGCAACTGCTGCGGCATCCGTTGCCGCCGCTGAACCACGGATCGTGGTCGGGGTTCTGGGCCGGCACCGATGTTGTCATCGCGGTCGCCGTTTCGTGGGTGCCGCTGGCGAGCGACTACTCGCGCTACTCCCGGTCAACACGCGCGGCGTTCGGTGGCACCTTCCTCGGATACACGGTCACGCAGATCGCCTATTACGTCCTCGGGCTCGTTGCGCTTGCGACCGTTGTCCGTGGGTCTAGCGCAGATGCGCTCCAGCACGACATGTTCGCGGCGTTCATTGCCGTTCCGGTCGGGTGGCTCGCGTTCGCCGTGCTGGTTCTCCGTGAGCTCGACCAGTCCTTCGCCGACGCGTTCTCGACCGTGGTCTCGATCCAGAACATCCGACCACGGCTCGACCGCCGACTCCTTGCAGTCGTCGTCGGCGTGCTCACCACCGGGCTGGCGCTGGCGCTGCAGATCAGCGACTACTTCAACTTCCTCTATCTGCTCGGTTCAGTGTTTGTGCCGATGTTCGCGGTCTTCGTGGTCGACTACTTCGCCTTCGGCGGTCACCGTCGTTGGGACACGAGTGGTAGCGCGAGGTCGCGATGGATGATGCTCGTGCCGTGGCTCCTCGGCTTCGCGATGTATCAGTTGGTGTATTCGCCCGACGTCGGCGAGTGGGCGAACTGGTGGCAACACATCCGTGACGCCCTCCACTTCAGCTGGCAGTCGTGGATGAGCGCCTCTGTGCTTTCGTTTGCGGTGGCGGCACTGGCCACGCTGCCGATCGGCCTCCTGTCCCGTCGTACGGTCAGGGAATGAGTCTCAGCAAGGGGCAGCGCTTCGTCGCCTACGGCCTGGCCGGCTGGTGCAGCGAGATCCTGTCGACCGGCATTCGCAGTCGTGGCCGGGACGGCAACTGGCGGCTGACCGGGCACACCTATCTGTGGATGCTGCCGATCTATGGCGTCGCTGCCTTCGCGTTCGAGCCGGCGCACGCGGCAACGCGAGCGGCCGGGTGGCCGTGGTGGCAGCGGGCGCTCACGTGGACCGTGGGCATCTACGCGGTCGAAGCCGTGAGTGGCGAGTTGCTGCGCGCGACAACCGGCGAGGTTCCGTGGGACTACGCCCGCCCGCGCGGGCGCAAGCCAGTACCCATGACGTGGCGTGGACTTGTCCGTCCGGCGTATGCGCCCGTGTGGTTCGTCGTCGGTCTCGGCATGGAGCAGTTGCATGACCTGCTGGACCGCGTCGAAGTGCGAGACTCGGAGACGTGAACAAGGGGCGCAGCTTGGCGAGTGCCGCCGTGGCTGTGTCGACGCTCGTTTTGACGGCCTGCGGCACCAGGTTGCCGGACTCCGACTTCGTGCAGGCGCAACAGCAGCAGGCCGGGGTACCGGGTGCGTCGGTGCCTAGCGCAAGCGCCGGGCCAGGAGGCGTCGTCACCGGACCAGGCGGCAGCTCAAGCGGCTCGGGTGGGACCGGAAGTGGCGGGACGGGTTCGACAACCGGGGGCACCGGTGGAACCGGCAGTACCAACACCGGAGGTACGGGCACGACGAACAGTGGTGCCGCCAACACCGCTTCCGACACTGGCGTCACGGCGACCACGATCACGATCGGCAACATCATCAGCAAGACGAATCCCTTCGACCCACGCGCGTTCGTCGGACCGGGTTATGGCCTGCAGGCGTTCGTCGACTGGACCAACGCGCACGGCGGTGTGCACGGTCGGAAGCTGATTCTGAAAACCTGCGATGACCAGGGCAGCGGCGACGCCAACGTGAGCTGCGTTCACCAGCTCGTCGACGGCGACAAGGTGTTTGCGTTGGTGAGCAACGCGATCCTCGACTACCAGGGTGCCGACTACGTGAACTCGAAGGGCGTTCCGGACGTCGGCAGCCAGCCGATCGACAACGCCTACAACAAGTACCCGCACCTCTGGGACATCTACGGCGAGGACTATCCGCGCGATGGCCACCAGGTCGGGTTCCACGGCAAGCTGTATGGCGGCACCGAGGTCTACAAGTACTTCAGCGAGAAGTTTCCCAAGGTGCCGAAAGTCGCGGGTGTCGTCGAGTACAACCAGGACGCGTCGCAGCGATTCGGCGACAGCATCGCGGCCGGGTTGCAGCACGAGGGCTACAAGGTCGTCAAGAAGGTCGTCAACTTTGCGCTGCCCGACTATGACTCGGTCGCGATCGACTTCAAGAGCAGCGGCGTCCAGTACGTCTACGACACGATCGACCGCGGCGGGAACATTCGGTTGTGCAAGGCGCTCGACGACAACCAGGTGAACTTCACCGCCAAGGTGCTGACGACGCAGAGCTGGGAACAGTCGGTCGGAGAGGACTACAAGGCCTCCCAGCGTTGCCGCAACAAGATGTGGGCGACGGGCATGACTCTCAACTACGCCGACACCAAGTACCCCGAGGTCGCGGACTTCCGGCAGCAGATGTCCGCCGATGGCCATGGCGGAGCCGACGCCCTCTCCGAGTGGGCGCTCGAGGGGTGGGCCGGCGGTCAGTGGTTCGCCGACGCCGCCGACTCCTGCGGAGCCGACCTCACGCGCAAGTGCTTAGAAGCGTTCGTGAACAGCGGCAAGCCGTATGACGCCCACGGGTTGCTCGTCCCGCGCATCTTCGAGGAGCGGTCGACGCCGCGGCAGCCGTCGCGCAACTGCATCAACGTCGCTCGCTGGCAGGACTCCGGGCACGGCTGGGTCACGCAGGTGCCCGACATGGACAAGAACTGCTTCGACGTCACAGAGCTTGCCTACAACGCCGGCTAGTCCGACGTGGTGACGACGTAACCCGGCAGGTCGCGGCCTGCCAGCTCGCCGGGCTCGCCGGCAAAGGCGAGCTCGCCTCGGGAGAGCACGTAGACCGTTTCTGCAAGGCGTAACGCGTCCGAGAGATATTGCTCGACCAGCACGACCGTGGTGCCGGCTGTGGCTAGTTGCGCGACAACCTCGAACAACCGTCTTGTGACGCGGGGAGCCAGCCCGATCGAGATCTCGTCGAGCAGGAGCAAACGCGGTGCGCTGAGCAACGCGCGCGACATGGCGAGCATCTGCTGCTCACCGCCGGACAGACTGCCGGACCGCTGGCTCAGTCGCTGTTTGAGGATCGGGAAGGCGTCGAAGGCAGGCGTCAGGTCGTTGCCGCGGCCGGCGAAGACCTCGAGGTTGTCGCGCACGGATAACGTCGCGAAGATGCCGCGCCGCTCCGGGATCAGCATCATGCCGTGCCGGGCCAACGCATCCGGAGCGACGCCGATGCACTCGTGTCCGAGCCAGCGGATGCTGCCCGAGCGCACGGGTAACAGCCCCGCAATCGTCGACAGCAACGTCGTCTTGCCGGCGCCGTTCGGCCCGAGCAGCGCCGTCAGCGAGCCGGTGGGGATGTCGAGGTCAAGGCCGTGCAGCACCTCGACGGCGCCGTAGCCCGCACGCAGGCCGCGCAGCGAGAGTTCGATGCTCATCGTTGGCTGCTCACGACAGGTAGGCTTCGAGGACATCGGGGTGTTGGCGGACCTCGTCCGGCGTGCCGGCGGCGATGAGCCGGCCCTCGGCCATCGCATAGACGCGGTCGGCGACATCGAAGACGAGATCGACGTCGTGCTCAACGAGGAGGATCGCAACGCCGGTGCCGGCGACCGAACGCAGAACGCGTTGCAGCTGACGCGTCTCAGCGGTGTCGAGTCCACTCGCCGGCTCATCCAGCAGCAGCACGATCGGGTCGTGGCACAGAGCCCGGCCGAGCTCGACGAGTCGCAAGGTGCCGGTCGGCAACGAGCCGGCGAGCTCGCCACGCACCTCCTCCAGCCCGAGCTGCGCGACTACTTCGTCGACGCGCAGTTGGTGCTTGTTCTCGTCGACAACCGGAAAACCCAAGATTCCGGAAAGCAGTGCGCCGATGCGCAGCAGTGCGGGTGCGGATGTGCGGTTCTCCGCTCCGACGCCCAAGTTGTCGGCCACGGTCATGCTGGGAAACACCGCAAGTCGCTGGAACGTTCGCCCGATCCCCATGCGGGCACGCGCGTCCGGCGTCTTGTCGGTGATGTCCAGACCGTCGAGGCAAACCCGGCCGGCGTCTGGGCGCTCGCTCCCCGTCAAACACTGGAACAGCGTGGTCTTGCCCGCGCCGTTCGGTCCGATCAGTGCCGCGATGACGCCGGGCTCGGTGCTCACCGTCACGTCGTCGACCGCGGTGAGACCGCCGAACCGCTTGACGATCCCGGTCCCTTCGAGGGCGCCGGTCATGAGCCGACACCTGCGCGTCCACGTTGTGCCCGGCGTTGCCGCAGCTCCTCGAGCGCAGCGCGGCCGTCGGGCGAGAGCGTGAGGGGCGCGCGGGGCGGCGGGGTCGTCGCCGAGTAGTGGCGCAGCAACGCTGTTGGCGTCAGCAGCCATTCGACGGCGCGACGTCCGAGCTCGGCGGCGCCACCGGGTAGTCGACCGAGGAGTACGGCCATTAGCCCGATCGGGATGAGATAGGCGTTGTCTTGTCCGGTGACGCCGTCGACCAGCACGATGAACGCCGCGCCGACGACGGCCGCGACCGCGCTGTCAGCACCGAAGACGATGACAACCGCGAACCACGGCAGACTCGCTTGCAGCGGATCGAACGCGGTCGCAGTGAACGACTCTGACTGCTGCGCGAGCAGTGCGCCGCCTAGCCCGGCGAGCATGGCGCTCACGGTGAAGATCAGGACTTTCAACACTCGTACGTCGACACCGACCGAGCGCGCGCCGTCTTCGGAGTCACGTATCGCGATGAGTGAACGACCGAGCGCGCCGGTGCGCAGGTTGTACATGACGAGGAAGGCAATGGCGAGCATCGCCAACTCGAACAGATAGAACGCGCGATCGCCTTGGAGGGACAGCCCGAACAGCGACGGGCGATGCACCTCGACACCGTTCGTGAAGTAAGGCTGCGCAAACACAAACCTGCTGACGAAGGCGCCCACGGCGAACGTCGTCAACGCGAGGAACAGGCCGCGACGCCGGATCGCCGGATAGCCGGTCAGAAAACCGACGAGGCCAGCCGCAAGTGCACCGACGAGCAGCGCGACGAGTTGCGGTGTTCCCGCACTTACCTTGGCGAAGAACAGTGCGCCGAGCCCGGCATAGCCTGCCTGCCCGAGCGAGATCTGCCCGCTGTATCCGGTGACGGCGACGATCGAGACGAAGATCATGCCGTAGGCGGGGACCTGCTGCGCCTCGCGCAAGTGCACATCGCCGAACGTCAACGGCAGGAACATCGCGATGGCGGCGATCGTGTATTGCACCGCCATCCGCGTGATCGACGGCTCCTCGGACCGCCGGCTCGCGAACGACGTGGTGCTGCCCGCGTCGCCTTGTGCTTCGGAAAGCCGGTGACGAACGAGCAACGCCACCAACAGAAGCACCACGGGAAGGTTCGCGTGGAACGCGTCCCAGATCGACGACAGCTGCGCATCCGACGGCGACCAGAGGTTCATCTCGCTCTGCCCGATGCCGAGTGCGATGCCGGACGCGATCGCGATCGGGATGCTGGTGAGCCCGGCGATGACCGGCATCGCGAACGTCTCCAAGACCACAAGGGTGAGGTTGAACGGGTCAAGCGACAACTGCGCCGCGAGCAAGATGCCGGTGAGCGCTGCGAACATGCAGCCGATCGACCAGCCGATGGAGGCGACCCGATCGGCGTTGACACCCGACAGCTCAGCGAGGTCGCGACGGTCGACGACCGCGCGGATCTGCCCCCCCAACGCCGTACGACGCAACACCAGCGCCAGCAGCGCCGTACCCGCGATGACGACGGCGAGATCGGCGAACGCGTCTACGTGCACCGTCAGTGAGCCCGGATGCAGCACGCGCGCGGGAAACAGCGACGACGGATGTTGCGGCTGGCCACCCCAGATTGCATAGGCGACACCGAGCAGCAGCACGAGCAGACCGATCGTTGCGACGAGCGACTCGGCCGGAGAAGCGAAACGCCGCTGCAGCTGGCGGAACACCACGCGTTCCAAACCGATGCCGAACAGCGGCGCGATGATGACGACGACGAGCACCGCCGCCAGCCATACCGGCATGCCCCACTGGTCGGCGAACTGCCAGAACAAGTACGCCGCCATCATGGCGATGGCGCCGTGCGCAATGTTGAAAACGCCAGTCGTGCGATAAGTGATCAGCAGACCAACGCCCGACAACGCGGCAATCGCGCCGAGGCCGAGCCCGGCGAGCGCGTAGTCGAGCGCGAGCACGTCAGCCGGCAGTTGGCGGGTCGCACACCCGGCACGCGCGCAACTTGCGCGTCCTTATGACCTGCGCATCGACCGGACGCGCGTCGTCCTTGCCGCTGACGAGTGCGCACTCCGAGCGGTGATAGCTCGTGCCCGTCGGTAGCGCGACCAGACTGCTCGTCGATGCTGTCGATTGCGCGTTGACCGCAGTGGCGGTGCCGCGTTCGCCCGGCGGCGCTGTCACAAGGTCTTCGACGAACAGGCTGTAAAGGTCGTCGATCTTTCGCTGGAGGTCGTCGACCCGGCTGAGCTGGCGCCGGATGTCCTCGGTGGCGATGAACACGCCCGCGATGATGACCAGCGCGATGCCGGTGAGACCACCGGACACCAGATAGGGCAGCTGCTTCGCGGTCAGGCTCTGCCCGGAGACGCCATACCAACCGAGGAACAGCGCGAGTGCGCCGAGCCCGGCGAGTATCCAACCGACGACGGGTCGGATCGCGTACCAGACCCACATCCAGAACTCGCGCCGGTCGGGCAACGTCGTCGCGTCGCGGGCGCGTGGAGAGGAGGTCGTCTCCTCATTGCGCTCGCCGGCGAGGATTCCGCCGCGTGCGACCTCGCTCACCGTGTCCTCCCTGCCCGGACTGCGACTGCTGCCCGCCAGCCTATGAACAGTGCGGTGGTTCCGAGCGCCATGACCAGGTAGAGCGATTCCATGTCGCCTTTGGACAGCAAGTCCACAAATCCGCTCAAAGCACCCGACTGCGGCGCAGCGACCGAGGGCGGCGACTGCGTCGGGACGGCGAGCTGAGTCATCAACTCGTTGCCGCCGACCGGTGCGCTTGCCGACGTGGAGCCGGCATTCGTGGCACCCGTCGTCGGACCTGACCGCGAAGGTTGCGGGCCGGTGCCGCCGAGGTCGAAGTTCGGTTCAGTGCCGACGCCGGCCGCGGCGCCGACCGCGCCCAGCGAGATGTGCGCGATGTAGTCGCCGTTGGCGTTGACGCCGGGCAGCGCGGGGATCTGGTCGAACGGCGGCGGGAGCGGCGGCAGCGGGTTGGGAATGTAGGGAAGGCCACTGACCGGCAGGGACAGGTCGATCGCGAGGGCGGTTGCGTCGCTGCGGCTGCCGTTCTTGGTCTCGTGGTGCTGGGCTCCGACGGTGCGGATGGAGATGCCCTGCTGCGCAACGCGCTGGGTGAGACCGGGGCCGCCGGTGCCGTCGACGTGCAGACCCGTGTCGTCGATCGAGGCGGCGTGACCGGCGACGGTGACGCCGCTCACCGTGATCTGCGGCTTCGCGGATGGCGCATGACCCGGCGTGACCGTCAGCTGGTCGACGGCGTGCACGCTGTCGATGTGAACGAGCGCGCCGATGGCGATGTCGTGTACGGACGTGGACACCGAGATCTGCAGGCTGCCGTTTGCGACCCGGGTGGCCGTCGTCGCCGAGCTGGAGCCGACATCCATCACGCCCGGCGTTCCGCTGAGCAAGGTGACGTGACCAGCCTCCGTGGACGAGTTGTTGCTGGTCGCGGAAGCAGTCGCGTCGGCGGTCAGTGGTGTGACGACGAATGGGCCGGAGCCGGTCGGCGTCCCGCTCACCGTCGCGGTGTCGTGCGCCCGCCGGGGATAGCTGGCGTCGGCGAGCAGCGGGTATGCCGGCGGCTGCGCCGGACACGAGAACAACTCCGAGCACAGCAGCTGCGGACCTTGCACCACGAGCCGGCCGGGAAATGCCGGCGCACCCAGCGCCTCGCTCGATCCGCCGGTGTCGAAGTCACTCGACACATAAGAGACGGCGTCGTCGAGCAAGGACGCCGTAATGATCGAACTGGCCGGCTGCTGCGTGATGGTGACATGGACCGCGGTCGCATTCGTCTGGCCCTGGAAGAACACGTCGGCATGCGCCGACGGCAATCCGCACATCAGCGGCAGCGCGGCCATCGCCGCGGCTGTGCAGATGCGCCGGATCACAAGGCGACCTCCACGCAAACCCCCACGTTCCAGGATAGGTGTGCAGACACCTTCTTTTCTGCCCTCCTTGTGCCCTGGCGACGTGTCAGCATTCGACCGTGACCTCTCGACCGCAGGTCGTGGCGCACCGCGGTGCCTCCCAGGACGAGGCCGAGCACACCCTTGCCGCGTACGAGCGGGCGCTCGGCGACGCGGTCGACGGTTTGGAGTGCGACGTGCGGTTGACCCGCGACGGCGTACTGGTGTGCGTGCACGACCGGAAGATCAATCGCACCTCGACCGGTCGAGGCGTTGTCTCCGCGCTCGAGCTCGCGGATCTTGCCGACCTGGACTTCGGCAGTTGGCACCGGGGGAGCGTCGACGGGCAGGACGAAGCACCCGATTGGGATCGCACCAGTGTGTTGACCTTGGACCGACTGCTGACCGTGATCGCCGAGCGCGACCGGCCGATCGACCTTGCGATCGAGACGAAGCATCCGACCCGCTATGCCGGGCTGGTCGAGCTGGCCCTCATCGAGCTGCTCACCAAGCACCGGCTGCTTCCGTGCGTCGATGATGCAGTCGTGCGACCGCGAGTGATGAGCTTTGCTACCTCGAGTCTTCGCCGGGTGCGGACTCTTGCACCAACACTGCCGGCGGTCTTTCTCATGAACCGGCTGCCGATGCGTCAGCGCACCGGCATCCTTCCGGCGGGCGCCGTTGCGGCGGGTCCGTCGCTGCGCCTGCTGCGCGCGCACCCGTCATATGTCGATCGAGTGCACCGGGCCGGCGGTGAGGTCCATGTCTGGACGGTTGATCGACCTGAGGACATCGAGTACGTCGCCGGGCTCGGTGTCGACGTCATCATCACGAACCGGCCGCGTGCCGTGAAGGAACAGCTGTCGGCGCGAGTGGACTCAGCTGCCGGCTGAACTTCGCCGGATCGGGCACGACATGCACCGCGGTCCGCCACGTCCGCTGCCGAGCTCGCTGCCCGCGATCCGGACCACCTCGATGCCGGCGTGCTCCAGCCGCGCGTTCGTCTCGAGGTTGCGTTCGTAAGCCACCGCTAGTCGCGGGGCGATCGCGAGGGTGTTGTTGCCGTCGTCCCATTGCTCGCGTTCTGCGGTCACGGGATCTAAACCGGTGTCGATGACGCGCAGGGTGTCGATGCGCATGGCTTTGGCGGCTGCTGTGAGGAACTGCTCGGGGGGCTCAACCGTGACTGCGCCGTCCGGGCCTTGGGTCATCGTGTGAGCGACCAGCTCTTCGGCGACTGGCGGATACATAACAACGGCGTCGACGTCGACCATCGTGCAGACGGTGTCGAGGTGCATCGTGGCCCGCTCCTGCGCGATCGGTATGACGAGCACCGACTCGGCCAGTCCGTGTGCGAACAGTCTGGTCGCCAGCGTCTCCGCGCCGGCCGGCGTGGTCCGCTGGCCGACACCGATCGCGACGACACCTGGGGAGAGAAGCAGGACGTCGCCACCTTCGAGCCACTCTTCGCCGGGGGAATAGAGGATGGTCGTGCTCCGCGCGCCCAAAGACAGAGCTCCGGCGAAGCGCGGATGGAAGCGGTAGATCACATCGGTCAGCCACGTCTCGCGTTGGCGCGCGGGCATGCTGGGGCTGGTCACGGCGACGCTGCCGCGCACCCACACCGACGAGTCACGGGTGAACAAGAGGTTCGGCAGCGGTGGCACCACGAAGTCGTGCCGGTCCATCAGCCGCCAGACGAGTCCGCTGCCCCGGACGAGCTCCTCGTGCGCGAGACCGCCGATCAGCACGTCTGCCAACGCACTGGCGTCCAGCGATGTCAGGTGGTCCTCGACGGCGCGGCGCAAGGTCGCACCGAGACGGGGATCGTCGAGCGTGTGCACCAGGACGTGGTCGCGAGCCGCGGAGTCGGCCAAGACGTCGACGAGTAGGTCACGGACGTAGAGCACTTCGACGCCGTGCGACCGCAAGGCAGCCGCGAATGCATCGTGCTCATCCTGTGCGCGCTCGACCCAGGGAATGCCGTCGAAGAGCAGGTCGGCGGAGTTGCGCGGGGTGAGCCGTTTGAGCTCAGGGCCGGGCCGATGCAGCAGAACCGTGTGCAGTCGCCCGACTTCGCTGTCGACGAGGGGCGATGCGTGCTCGGCGTTCATCAGCCCCGATCATGCCCGAATCAGGCGGCGGCGGAGGTGACGTCGTCGCACTCGGGCACATCGAGCCGGTAGGCCACGTCGGCCAGAAAGTCCGCGTTGACCGCACTTCGCCAGATTGCGCCGCGCACGATGCGCGGGCCCCATTCCGGGCGTTCCTTGACGATCGGCGCGATCGCGTTCTCCAGCCAGTCCTTGCCGTGGCGCGGGTCCACATCTGCGTGGATCTCGTAAAAGGGAAATGCCTCGGCCGGTGCCTGACACCGCTCGAGCGCCTGCACCACGAGCCGGCAACGCGGCCCGGCCTGTAGCTCGATCAGTCCGAGCGCACCGAGGAACTCCGGCTGCAGCCAGCGGTTCGTGGCAAGCAAGCCACCGAGCGCGGTGCGCGCGAGGGCGGACACGGGCAGCTGGTCGACGCTGACAGCGGGCAGGTCGATGGCACGCACGAGCTGGTCGTGCAGATTCGTGTGCACCGCGTCGAGCCGGCCATTGCCCATCTCGTCCCAGTAGTTGGTTGCGAGCTCGAGCTTGGCGGCGCCGTCCAGTCCGACCTGGCACAACGCGACGAGGTCGTCGAATCCGGCGTCCGGACCACCTTCGAGAGCGAGGAAGTCGACCACCTGCGACCACTCGGCCTCGCGCGCCAGCCAGCGGTAGGCCGTGGGCAGCCGATCGCGTGCGGCAAGAGCCCGGAGCGCCTGGACAGGGTCATCGCCGCCCTCGACCGGCAGCTTGTCGAGGTCAGCAAGCCACTCGCTTTCGCAGCGGAACTTCAGTGCGGCGATGGCCGAGTGGTGCTGCCACCGGGCCGCCGTACCGACGCGGTCGAGCGGAGCGGTGTGGAGGTCGTAGATGTGCAGCAGGGTCGTGAGCCGGTCCCGGCGGTCAGCCGGCGTGCCGGCAGACAGGCTTTCGAGGGCGGCCGCGTCGCCGCTCGCGAGTGCGGTCCGCAATTGGTCAGCGAGGGAGGTGCTCTCGCGTTGCACGTCGAAACTCATGTGCAACGTGTGCCCCAGAGGAACGGCCACAATGCATGTTGGCTGTCTGTGAGCGACAGTTCGGACATACCGGCACATTGCGACAGACCTCTGGCGCCGATGGTTACGGTGCGTCACACTGAGCGTTCTACCGAGGCGGGGAAGCAACGGGGAGGGGGAATGACCGTGTCGAAGCTCATCATGCGGCTCGAAGCGCTGCCGGAAAACATTGGCAGCAGCGAGAGCAGCGGTGCTCGGCACGTCGTCGACCTCGGTGACCGCGGCCGGACTCCGGCGGGGTCCACTCCGCTCGCGCGGTGGAGCGCGTCCGTCGCCGCGGCGCACGATCCGTGCCTCGTCGTCGACACCCAGGGTCAGATCATCAGCCTGTCCGCGAGCGCGGCCGACCTGCTCGGCTGCAGTGACGCCGGCGTCATCGGCCGGCGGCTGACCGACGTCGTCGACCTCGTCGACTTCGAGACCGGTGCATCCCGACCGGACTACGCGACACGAGTCGCGCCGCTCGCCGTGCTTGCGAGTGGGAATGGTCTGATGCGTAGCCTGCTGCGCGTCCGGCATCGGGACGCCAGCCGCGTCACCATCGACGCGTCGTCAGCGCCCCTGCACGATGTGCGTGGCGAGATCATCGGCTCATTGACGTTCCTGGCCGCCGTCCGGGGCTAGAAGGCGCCGGCCGCCTCGAGGGCCGTGATGACCGCCATCGCCGAGAACAGCCCGGCCGCGAGCCGTCGTACCCAGTTCAGAGGGACGACGCGCAGCAGCGCCCGGCCACCGAGCACGGCTAGTCCAGCGACGACGGCTAGCGCAGTCCAGGCGCCCACGAAGACGGCCGCCGGGTCGCCATACTTTGCCGCGAAGTTGGCGGTCAGGATCTGGGACAGGTCGCCCCACTCGGCGGCGAAGAGAACGCCGAAGCTCGTCAACGCCGCGCGCCGGAAGCTCGCCTGGCGCGGCTCGTCCGCTATCTCCGCTTCGATCTCGCGCTCCTCTTCGGTGATGTCGGTGTCCTTCTCGCGGAGCAGCACGATGGCCCCGATGGCGAACAACGCCGCGGTGATGCCGTGCACCAGCTGGTCAGGCAACAGCGACACGAGCCCGCCGGCGGCGACGGCGACCGCGGACTGCACCGCGAACCCGACCGCGACTCCGACCCAGACGGGCAGTGGCGGGAACCGGGTGGCCAGAACGAGCGTCGCGACCATCGTCTTGTCCGGCAGCTCAGCCGGGAGGATCAGCGCGAAGACGGTGAGTGCGACGGTGAGAGACATCGTCAGCTGGTCAGGCCGTCGGCGATAAGGCGCCGCGCAGCGGCGGTCGCATCGGCCAAAACGTCCTTCGCCGGCCGTCCGAGCGCTCGTGCGGCGGCCTCGATGTCGACCCATTCGGGAGTCGCGGTGACGACCGTGCCGCCCAGCCGGGCGACTTTGACCCGCACCGTGCAGCCGGCGATCTCCACGTTGATCGACTCGCGGTCGAGGGCGCGCTTTTGGACGCAGGTGATTCGTAGCCCGATCGTCGTCGTGTGCTCGAAGATCGCTCGCTCGACCTGGACCCGGGACGCTTCCGCGGCGAGCACGCTCAACGTGTGCGCCGGCCGACCTTTCTTCATGAGAATCGGGGTGAGCCAGGCGTCGGCCGCTCCCGCGCCCAGCAAGGTGTCGATGACGCCCGGCCACAACCGCGGGTCGAAGTCGTCAATGTTGGCCTGGAAGAGCAGCCACTCGTCGCCCGTTGACTCGGCCCGCTCGCCGACGATGAGGCGGGCGACGTTGGGCCGCGCCGGCGAGTCGCGGGTGCCGGCGCCGGTGCCGACGTCGGTGACCGTCATCGCCGGTATGTCGCCGCAGCGCCCGGCCAGTTCGGCGACGATCGCGACGCCGGTCGGCGTGGCGAGCTCGGTCTGGGCGTGCCCGGCGATCACCTCAAGTGCCGTGCCCCGCAACAGCTCGAGTACCGCAGGACCTGGCACCGGAATTGGCCCATGGAGGCTGTCGACGGTGCCGGAGCCGAGGGCGACGGGCGAGACGGTGAGCTCGTCGAGTCCCAGCGCATCGAAGCCAAGGCAGGCTCCGACCACGTCGACGATCGAGTCGACTGCGCCGATCTCATGAAAGTGGATCTCGTCGGGTCGAACGCCGTGCACAGCTGACTCGGCGACGGCCAGCCGGTCGAAGATCCGGCCCGCCCGGGCTCTCACCACGTGAGGCACCGGCAGCTGGTCGAGGACGGACTGCACAGCAACCCGGTTTCGCGGCGGTCCCGGCTCCGCATGCAGCGTCACATGCGTCGCGCGTAATGCGCCGCGTCGGACCTCGGCGACGGTCAGCCGCGCACCGAGCTCAGGGACGGCGGCAAGCGTCGGGGCGAGCGCCTCTAACGCGCCGAGCTCGTGCAGAGCCCCGAGGAGCATGTCGCCACTGACACCGCTCGAACAATCGAGCCAACCGACGCGAACAGTCACGGCCGGCCGGCGCGCCGCGCGACCCGGGCGGCGAAGACACCCGCGCCGAACCCGTTGTCGATGTTGACGACGGTGATGCCGGGCGCGCAGGCGTTGAGCATCGCCAGCAGGGCGGCGAGCCCTCCGAAGGAGGCGCCATACCCGACGCTTGTGGGGACGGCCACCATCGGCGTGCCGACGAGTCCTCCCACCACGCTGGGCAGCGCGCCCTCCATCCCCGCGACGACGACCAGGCAGTCGGCGGCGTCGATCGTCGCGTAGTCGGCGAGCAGTCGGTGGATGCCGGCGACCCCCACGTCGCGCACCTGCGTGACGGCGGCACCGTAGGCGCGAGCGACGAACGCCGCTTCGGCGGCGACCGGCTCATCGCTGGTGCCGGCGGAGACGACCGTGACCGTGCCGACGGCGGCCGGCAGTGCCCCCACCAGCGCGCATCGCGCGGCGTCGTCGATGGTCGCGTCCGGGAACTCGCCGTGCACGCGCGCGAGACCTTCGTCGGTCAGCCGGCTGACGAGGGCGGGCCGACGGTCCGACTGCCCGTGCAAAGCCCGGAGCAATGCCACAACCTGGTCGGGCGTCTTACCGGCGCCGAACACGACTTCCGGGTCGCCGGTACGCAGGCCGCGGTGCGTGTCGAGCCGGGCGAACCCGAGATCGTCGAAGCCCTGAAGCGGCAGCATGCGCAGCCGCGTCTCCGCCTCCGCGACCGCGACGCGACCGTCGGCAACTGCGTCGAGCAGCTCGCGCACCTCGGTGCGGTCCATCACTCGACCCTAGTGCGGCGCCGGCGCCGACTATCCTGCTCCTTCGTGTTCCCGTTGGACCGACCGCTGCTCGACTACCTAGCCATTGCCGGGCTAGCTGCCGGTGCTTTCGCGCTCGTGTTGGCGATCGTCGCCAACGTTCGGGTCAGCAAGGTGCGCCGCGGCTTTTCCGGGCTCGACGGACGGGCCAAGGAGACCGTGCTCGACGCCGTCCGGCGTAACACCGGGGACACCGCCGCGATGCGTGGCGACATGGATGCGCTGCGCGACGCCATCGAGGCAACCCGTCGCGACGTCACCGATGCCCTGCGGCACGTTTCCGTCGTCCGGTATGACGCCTTCGGCGACATGGGCGGCCGGCTGTCGTTCACCGTCGCGCTGCTCGACGATGCGGCAGACGGGGTCGTGCTCACGTCGATCCACGGACGCAGCGAGTCCCGGACCTACGCCAAGGGGGTCAAGTCCGGCGCCAGCGAGCAGACGTTGTCCCCGGAAGAGCAGCAAGCGATCGACCTGGCGATGGGCGCCGGGGCCAAGGTGAGCGGCAAGAGGGGCTGACATGCCCGGACTGCCGCCGGCGCGCTTTTCCTTTCTCGGTCCCGAAGGCACGTTCTGCGAGGCCGCGCTGCGGACTCTGCCCGCAGCGGACAAGGTCGATCATCTGCCCTGCGTCTCGGTCGCCGATGCGCTGGACGCGGTGCGTCGCGGCGAGGCCAGCGGCGCAGTGGTTCCGCTCGAGAACTCGGTCGAAGGGTCGGTTGCCGAGACCCTCGACGAGCTGGCGACCGGCGACCTGCTCCAGATCGTGCGCGAAGTGCTGCTGCCCGTGAGCTTTGCGCTGATGGCACGGCCGGGGACGTCGCTGGCCGACATCCGGACGGTCACGACGATGCCGCACGCCGAGGCGCAAGTACGCGGCTGGTTGCGGCGCGAGCTGTCGCAGGCGCGGTTCGTCGCGGCGCCGAGCACTGCGGATGGTGCACGCGCGGTCGCCGAGGGCGCCGCGGACGCGGCAGTGGCTGCGCCACTGGCGGCCGAGCGCTATCGGCTCGCGATCGTGGCGGACGACATCGCCGACTCAGCCGGCGCGGTCACGCGCTTCGTGCTCGTCACGCGGCCCGGCGAGCCGCCGCCGTCGACGGGCGCCGACCGAACCACGGTCATGGCGTTCATCAACGATGACCACCCGGGCGCGTTGCTCGAGCTGCTGACGGAGTTCGCGGTCCGCGGGGTCAACCTCACACGGATCGAGTCGCGGCCGACGGGCGTCGGGCTCGGGCGTTATTACTTTTCGATCGACGCCGAGGGCCACGTCTCGCAGGCCCGGGTGGCGGAGACTCTGGCCGCGATCCGTCGGGAGTGCGCCGACGTCCGCTTCCTCGGCTCTTATCCGCGCGCGGACGGTGTTGCCCCGGTGGAGCGGCCAGGCACATCCGACCTGGACTTCGCCGACGCGCACGCCTGGGTGCAGCGGATCCGCGGCGGCGGCTGACGCAAAGACGAACCCCCCGCGCCGCAGGGCGCGAGGGGTTCGGGAGAAGACGTGTGTCAGCTAGGCAGGCACTGGTCGACGCCCTGGCTCGTGCCATTGACGTTGACCTGCGCGTTGATGCAGAGCTGCGGGCCGGCAGCAAGTGCGGCCGGAGCGGCGAACCCCAGCGTGGCAGCGGCCAGCACCATGACTGCAGCGATGCGCTTCATTGACTCTCCCTCCCAGGAACACGCGACCGCCTTGGCGCGTGCAACCGGACAACGAGGTACGGACGGAAGGCTCGCGCGGCATTTGTGGCAAATTTCCCCGCCGCGCAATTGGGTGCGGTCACGAAGGGCCCGGTCGGTAGCCTCGCAACCGTGATCGACCTGCGGGCGTTGCGCGAGGACCCGGACCGGTTCCGGCGCAGCCAGCGGGCCCGCGGCGCCGACGTCGACCTGGTCGATGAGGTCCTAGCCGCCGACGAACGTCGCCGCGCGGCCGTCACCAACGCCGACGGGCTTCGCGGCGAGTCCAACACGGCCAGTCGCTCGATCCAAGCGGCGTCACCCGACGAGCGTCCGGCGATGATCGAACGAGCGAAGCAGCTCAAGGAAGCGGTCAAGGCGGCGGAGGCCGAGGAGACGACCGCCGATGCCGAGCTTCGCGAGCGGCTCTATGCGATGCCCAACGTGATCGAGGACGGTGTGCCGGAAGGCGGCGAGGCCGACTCGGTCGTCCTCGAGACGGTCGGTGCGGTTCCGTCATACGACTTCGCGGTCGCCGACCACGTGGACATCGGTGAGCGGCTGGGTGCCATCGACCTGGAGCGCGGCGCGAAGGTCAGCGGTGCGCGGTTCTACTTCCTGACCGGTGTGGGCGCGCAGCTGGAGTTTGCGCTGGTCAACCTCGCGATGCAGCGCGCGCGGGACGCGGGTTTCATACCGGTCATCGCGCCTGCGCTGGTCCGGCCGGAAGCCATGGAAGGCACCGGCTTTCTCGGTGCCCACGCCGCTGAGGTCTATCGCGTCGACGCCGACGACCTCTACCTCGTCGGCACGAGCGAGGTCGCGCTCGCCGCGATGCACTCGGACGAGATCCTCGACGCGGGTCAGCTGCCGCGGCGTTATGCCGGGTTCTCCTCGTGCTTCCGTCGCGAGGCGGGTTCCTATGGCCAGGACACGCGTGGCCTGGTGCGGGTGCACTGGTTCGACAAGGTCGAGATGTTCTCGTTCTGCCCGGCCGACGACGCAGCCGCCGAGCACCATCGGCTGCTGGGCTGGGAGAAGGAGTTCCTCGGTGCACTGGAGCTGCCGTTCCAGGTCGTCGACATCGCGGCGGGTGATCTCGGCTCGAGTGCTGCGCGCAAGTTCGACTGCGAGGCGTGGTTCCCGTCGCAGGGCCGGTATCGCGAGCTGACGTCTACGTCGAACTGCACGACGTTCCAGTCGCGCCGGTTGAACATCCGCACCCGCGCCGGCGATGGCGTTGAGCCGGTCGCGACGCTCAACGGCACGTTGTGCGCCATCGCGCGGACCATCGCCTGCCTGCTGGAGGTGCATCAACAGGCGGATGGCTCGGTTCGCGTTCCCGTTGCGCTGCAGCCATATCTCGGTACGGACGTCTTCAAGCCCCTCTCATGACGCCGCGTGTCGTCGCGACCGATCTCGACGGCACGATCGTGCGTAGCGACGGAAGCATCTCGCCGCGCACCCGACGCGCACTTGAAGCAGCCGAGGCCGCCGGAGCCATGGTCGTCATCGTCACCGGCCGGCCACCGCGCTGGCTACGCGGCATCGCGGAAGCAACGGGCCATCACGGGCTCGCGATCTGCGCCAATGGAGCCATCGTGTGGGATCTGCACACGGAGCAGGTCGTGTCGTCATACCCGATCGATGCCGACACGGTGCGCGACATCGCGAAGACATTGCGTGCCGAGCTTCCGGACCTCGGCTTCGCGATCGAGTCGGTCGACGCCGATTTCGGGCACGAACCGGCATACCGGCCGAGGCTGATCACTGACGAGCAGACGATCGTCGCCGAGCTCGAGGCGCTGTTGTCGAACCCGGTGGCGAAGCTGTTGGCCCGCCACGACGGACTCACGGCCGATGAGCTGCTCGCTCGTGCCCGCCGGGTAGTGGGCGACGAGCTCGCGTCACTGACTCACTCGTCGCGCGACGGGCTGCTGGAGATCAGCGCGGCGGGCGTGACCAAGGCGTCGACGTTGACCGCGGTCTGCGCCGAGCGTGGCTATCGCGCGGAGGAGGTCGTGGCGTTCGGCGACATGCCCAACGACTTGCCGATGCTTGCGTGGGCCGGCCTCAGCGTCGCCGTCGGCAACGCGCACCTGGAAGTCCTCGCCGCCGTCGACGAGGTGACCGCACGCAACGACGACGACGGCGTCGCCCAGGTCCTCGAACGCTGGTTCACGAGTTGAGTGCGACGAACCGCGCCGTTAGTTGCTAACTAACGGCGATTTTCGTCGCACTCAACATCGTTTTTAGAGGTACGGGCCGGACGGTTGTTGTTGGCTGCCGGGACCGGCGGGCAGCGCGCGTCTGCGCATCTCCTCGAGCTGAGCGCGGGCGGCCATCTGCTGCGCGAACAGCGCGGTCTGGATCCCGTGGAAGAGTCCCTCGAGCCAGCCGACAAGCTGCGCCTGCGCGATGCGTAGCTCGGCATCGCTCGGCGTGCTGTCCTCGGTGAACGGCAAGGACAGCCGCTCGAGCTCTTCACGCAGCTCGGGCGCCAGGCCGGTCGACAGCTCCTTGATCGAGTTGTCGTAGATCTCGCGCAACCGGGACCGGCTCGCGTCGTCCAGCGGCGCAGCCCGCACCTCTTCGAGCAGCTGCTTGATCATCGTGCCGATCCGCATGACCTTGGCCGGCTGTTCGACCATGTCGGTCAGCGCCGACTCCTCGGACTCCTCGAGGTTCGGGGGCGGAGCCTCCATGGGTGTGCCATCGGGGCCGAGCGTCACCACACGAAGACCATCCGGTCGGGATGGGTTCTCAGTCACCCCGTCATTGTCCCCGCTCGATCAATGACCAAGCTGTGGACCCTCGCCCGCCGGGTCGATGAGGTCGGCTTCGAAGAACGTGTAGCGGCCGTCGAGCACCTTCATCGCAGCGGCGTAGTTGTCCGCGTCATCGTTGAACCACAGGTCGTGGAACAGCCGGTCGACTCGACGCCGTGCCTGGTTGCAGAACAGGTCGGCCAGCTCGACGTACTGCGCCTTGTTGGTCGGGTCCTGTTGCTGCAACGTCTGCGCATAAACGACGGCGCACGCGATGCCGTAGAGCTCCGCACCGATGTCGACGATGCGGCCGAGGAACGTCTGCTTCTTCTCCAGCCCGCCCTGCCAGCGGCTCATGCCATAGAACGTCGACCGGGCGAGCTTGCGCGCGTTGCGTTCGGCGAACCGCAGGTGCTCGGCCAGGCCGCCGAACTCGGTGTATGACGTTGGCGTCGTGCCCTGTCCGACTGCAAGCTTCGGTAGCCACTTCGCATAGAACCCGCCGGCTTTCAGCGCCGTCTTCGCCTTGTCGCCGAGCGGCACGTCCGGCTCGATGATGTCGCCCGCGATCGCAAGGTGCTGGTCGACGGCTTCGCGCGCGATCAGCAGATGCATGATCTCGGTCGAGCCTTCGAAGATGCGGTTGATACGCATGTCGCGCAGCATTTGCTCGGCCGGGATGGGCTTTTCTCCGCGTGCCTTCAACGACTCGGCGGTTTCGTAACCGCGGCCGCCGCGGATCTGCACGAGCTCGTCCATCGCGAGCCAGCCCATCTCCGAGCCATAGAGCTTCGCGAGTGCTGCCTCGATGCGGATGTCGTTGCGCTTCTCGTCGGCGAGCCGCGACGACACGTCGAGCATTGCTTCGAGCCCGAACGCCGTGCCGGCGAGAAACGCCGTCTTCTGCGCGATCGCCTCGTGCTTGCCGACCGGGATGCCCCACTGGATCCGCTCGTTGCCCCATTCACGCGCGACCTTCAGTGCGTACTTCGCCTGCGAGGAGCAGATGGCGGGGAGCGCCAGTCGCCCGGTGTTCAGCGTGGTGAGCGCAATCTTGAGGCCGGCCCCCTCCTTGCCGATCAGGTTGGCCGCCGGCACGGTCACGTTGTCGAAGACCGTGACCGAGTTCTCGATGCCGCGAAGACCCATGAACGCGTTGCGCCGCTCGATCGAGATGCCCTTGGCGTCATACGGAACGATGAACGCGCTGATGCCGCCCTTGTGGTTCTCACTCTTCGGGACCACGGCCATGATGACGACGACGTCGGCGATTGCACCGTTCGTCGCCCACAGCTTCTTGCCGTTGATGACGTATGACGAGCCGTCCTCACTCGGGACGGCGGTCGAGGACAGGCGCGCCGGGTCGGAACCGACGTCGGGCTCGGTCAGCAGGAACGCGCTCACATGCGTGCGTGCGAGTTTCGGCAGCCATTCTTTCTTCTGTTCGTCAGATCCGAAGAGCATCAGCGGCTGCGGCAGACCGATCGATTGGTGCGCCGACAACAATGTCGAGAGGGCTGCGTGCCACAAGCCGGCGAGCGCGAGCCCCTTGTTGTAGTAGACCTGCGACAGACCGAGTCCGCCGAACTCGGTCGGGATCTTCATCCCGAGCGCGCCGATCTCCTTGAGGCCCTCGACGACGTCATCGGGGATCTTGGCGTCGCGCTCGATCTGCAGCGGGTCGACCTTGTTCTCGAGGAAGCTCCGAAGATCGGTGAGGAACCTCTCGCCGCGTTCGATCGCCTCCGCGGACAGCTTGGGCTGCGGGTGGATGAGATCGAGCCGGAAGTTGCCGAGGAACAGCTCCTTGCCGAAGCTCGGGAGCTTCCATTCCGCCTCGCGGGCGGCCTCGGCGACCTGACGGGCTTCCTTCTCGCTGACCTGCTTGGTGGCCATCCGGACCTCTCCTCGGCAAAGACAAGTGCTCGCTGTGGGTTTCCTGATTTTGTTACCCGCTAGTAGGCCGTACCGAACGGGGTTCTGGCAAGCCCGGTATGTCGTTCTTCGCACGGTTGCTCATACAACCCACCTGCGAAAGAACCCGGCGGAGGGCAGATCGACGGCGCATGCTCGCTGATACGGGATACGGGGGCACCGTCTTCACGGGAGGGGACCCCTATGACCGCAACCGCCGATCGCGACACCGAACGCCTCGAGAGTCTCGGGTACCGCCAGGAGCTGTCGCGGGTGCTGGGGTTCTTCGACAACTTCAGCGTCGCGTTCACCTATCTGTCGCCCGTCGTCGGGATCTATTCCCTGTTTGCACTCGGGCTCGGCACCGGCGGGCCGCTCTACCTGTGGCTCATGCCCCTCGTTGTGGCCGGCATGTTCCTCGTCTCGCTGGTCTTCGGTGAGCTGGCCTCGCAGTACCCGGTCGCCGGGGCGCTCTACCAGTACTCGAAGTTCACCGTCGGGCCGTCATACGGCTGGTGGGTCGGCTGGTTCTACGGCGTTGCGCTGCTCGTCACGGTCGCCTCGGTCGACACCGGTGTCGTGAGCTATGTGACGACGCTGTGCCATAACTGGTTCGGCACCAACTGGAACCCGACGCATCACTCGACCATCTTTGTCATCACGCTGATCCTGCTCGCTATTCAGACAAGCGCGAACATCTTCGGTGCACGGATCATGGGTCGCATCGCACGGTACGGAACGTTCGTCGAGACGTTCGGTACGCTCGGCATCGCGATCATCCTGCTCATCGCCGGTTTCCACCACGGTCTCGGCTACACGTTCCACACCGAGAACGTGCAGCATGTCGCGTCGAACCCGTTCGGTGTCGACTTCGGCGGTCACTGGCTGTTAGGTGCGGCGCTCGTCGCGGTCCTCGCGCACGTCTACATCTTCTACGGCTTCGAGTCGGCCGGCGACATCGCGGAAGAGACCGCGGACGCGGGCCGGCAGGTGCCGCGCGCGATGCGCAGCGCGATCCTCTACGGCGGCGTCTCGTCATTCGTCCTGGTGCTCGCGCTCATTCTCGCGATCCCGTCGGGTGCGAACGGGTTCACCAATGCGGTCAGCGGCGGCGTGCCGTTCGTGCTCGGCGCCAACCTGACCGCGTGGATCCAGGACGTGTTGCTCTGCGTCGTCATCTACGCGTTCTTCTCATGCGGATCGTCAGTGCAGGGCGCAGGTGCGCGGTTGGCGTTCTCCTATGCGCGTGATGGTGCGGTGCCGGGCAGCAAGTGGCTGAGCCACGTGTCACCGCGGTTCCGTACGCCGGTCAACGCGCTCTTGTTGGGTTTCGCTGTCCCGCTGGCCGCGTCGTTGCTGGTCAACATCAACCCGGCACACAGCCACAAGTTCCTCTTCATCACTTATCCGGCCAACATCAACGCGTTGTTCTCGTTGGTGTCGTTCGGCGTCAGCGGCATCTATTTGTCGTTCCTCATGACCGTCGTCGGCGCAGCCATTGCTCGGCGGCGCGGCTGGCAGCCGGCTGGTGCGTTCACGCTTGGTCGTTGGGGATGGCCGGTAACGGTCGTGGCCGGTGGATATCTCGCGGTGATGCTGGTCAACGTCGTCTACCCGAGCGGGCTGTCGAGCGGACGTGCGCTGCTCAACTACGACTGGATCACGTTGGCGGTCATGGTTGGCATTGCTGTCGTCGGCGCGATCATCTACGCGCTGGCGCGACCGACCGCTGCGGTGTCGCAACACCTCGCCCCTGGCGCGACACCCGCGCAACGCAGCGGTACCCATGACGCGGCGACGCACGAGACCGCCTGACAGCCGACACACGTCAGGTCGTGGTCAGCAGCACCTTGCCCACGTGCTCTGACGCTTCGACCCGTCGATGCGCGTCACCCGCGCGGTCCATCGGTATGACGCTGTCAACGACCGGCCGGACGGCATGTGACTCGACGAGTGGCCAGAGCTCCTCGACCACAGCAGTGCAGATGGCAGCCTTTTGCTCGGCCGGCCGCCCCCGCAACGTCGCCGAATGCAGGGCGGCCCGCTTGCGCAGCAACGTGCCAAGGTCCAGCTCTGCCGTCGTGCCGCCCTGCATGCCGATGACGACGAGGCGACCGTCAGGAGCGAGTGCGTCGATGTTCCGCGTCAGGTAGGCCGCGCCCATGATGTCGAGGATGACGTCGACGCCGGTGCCCGTCACCGACCGCGCGACGTCGACGAAGTCGTCCGCGCGGTAGTCGATGACGACATCAGCACCGAGGTCGCGGCAGCGTTCGGCCTTCGCCGGACCGCCGACGGTGCAAAGGATGGGGTCCGCGCCGAGCGCGTCCGCAATCTGGATCGCCATCGTGCCGATGCCACTCGCGCCGCCATGCACGAGAAACGACTCGCCCTCGCGCAGCCGCCCGATCATCACCACGTTGGACCACACCGTGCACGCGACCTCGGGCAGTGCCGCCGCCTCGACGAGCCCGACGCCCGCAGGCACGGGCATGCACTGACCCTCCGGTACCGCGACGAGCTCGGCGTAGCCGCCACCCGCGAGCAGCGCGCAGACCTCGTCGCCGACCTGCCAGCTCGTGACGTCAGCCCCGACGGCGCTGACGCGGCCGCTGCACTCGAGACCGAGGATCTCGGAAGCGTCCGCGGGCGGCGGGTAGAAGCCGAGGCGCTGCAGGATGTCCGCCCGGTTCACTGCGCTGGCCGCGACCTGGATCAGCACCTCGTCGGGACGCGGCGTCGGATCGGGCGCCTCGTCCCAAACCAGGACGTCCGCATCACCTGGGGCGATAACCCTTACAGCACGCATTGTGATCCAGCACAATAACGCCGTGTCCCTCGCCGCCGCGCACAGCGATAGCCCGCTGTATGTGCGTGTGGAGCGAAAGGTGCCAAAGCTCGCGCACGCGATGATCGAGGCCTTCGTCAAGGAGATCCCGCTCTATGCGCTGCTGCCGGCCGAGCAGCTCCACGGCGAGATCCTCGCCATCACCACCGCCAACCTCCGGCAGTTCTTCTCCTCACTGCGTGACGGCCGGGACCTGACGTCGGAGGAGCTCGGCGACGTGCGCACGTCCGCCGCGCATCGGGCCGAAGAGCGGGTGCCGCTCGACGCAGTCCTCGTCGCCTACCACGTCGGCGGCCGGATCGGTTGGCAGGCGCTGGTCGACGAGGCGACCCCGGAGGAGTACGACGCGCTGATCGCGGCCGGAGCCCGCGTGCTGCATTACGTCCAGCAAGTGACGGCGGCCGTCGCGTCGGCGTACCTCGAAGAACAGCAGACGATCTATGGCGAGGAACGGGACGCGCGCCGCGCGCTGGCCTCAGCGCTGCTCACCGGCGAACCCCCCGATGCCCTGGCCGCCCGGCTCGGTGCACACCTTGCCGCCGCCTATCTCGTGGTCGCGTTGAGCCTGGGGACTCATCCCGATGAAGCGCAGAAAGGTGTGGGTGGCGCGATCGCGGCCCGGCGCAAGGTGCGCCGGGTGCAGGCAGCGCTTGACGAGATCGCCGGGGAGCCGGTGTTGTCGCTGCTGGAACCGAGTGGTGGTTCGGCCTTGTTGCCGTTGGCCTCGGGCAGCGTCCCGGATCTGCCCCGCCTCATCTATGAGGTGGTGAGCCAGCTGACCGCCGCAGCCGGCGCGGAGGTGGTGGCCGGTGCGGCCGCGGCGGCCGGCATCGCCGACCTTGCGCGCGCTGGTCGCCAGGCGAACGACGTGGTCCGGCTGGCGAGGCAGATCGGTATGCCGCCGGGCGGCTATCTCTTGCGCGACGTGTTGCTCGAATACCAGCTCACGAGACCGAGCGACGCTCATGCGGCGCTGCGTGAACTGCTCGACCCGCTCGACCGCAACCCGGACCTGCAGCACACGCTCGAGGTCTATCTCGCGAACGACCTCGACCGGCGGCAGACGGCGACCTCGCTGCACGTGCATCCGAACACGCTGGACTACCGGCTGCGCCGCATTGTTGATCTGACCGGTCTGGACCCGTCGACCTCGCGCGGCCTGCAACTTCTCGGAGCCGCGATCGCCGCCCGCCGCCTCGCCGACCTCACCCCGACCTAGCGCCCCTCTCGCAGAGGTGAAGGGGGGCAGGGCGGCGAACTCTCCTGCTCATGCGTATTCGGCTGGTTGCTGCGGTCGTGGCCTCGACGACGGTGGCCGCCGGGCTGGTGGGGGTCGCGGCTCGGGGGGCGAGCACTGACTCCAACCTGAGCACCGACGGCGTGACCGCGACCGTCACGGCGACAGGTGCGCGCTTGACCGACGGCCTGGTCACCCGCGAGTGGTCGATTGCGGCCGGCGCCGTGACGACGACCGCCCTGCGCGATGCCGCCGGCACCAACTGGGCGCAGCCCGCTCCCGACTTCCAGGTCACGATCGGCGCGGTGCCCACGTCGTCGACGACGGGTTGGTCGCTGCTGTCGGCAACAGCCCAGCGACCACCTGCTTTGCCGGACCGGCCAACGTCCGGGCGCGGCGCGGCCATCATGTTCCGCTACGCCCTAGGTGTCGCCGGGCTTCCGACGCTCGAGCTCGACCGGCTCGTCGTGCTGCACCCCGGCTCGAGCGTGCTGGAAACGACGACGACCCTCGTCTCGTCCAGTGCGGGCGCGCGCATTCCGTCATACAGCCTCGACCAGATCACCGCGAACCCGTCGCTGCCGACCGAGGTGCAGGCGTACAACGGCGGCAGCGACTGGCGCGACGACTATCGGCATGTGTCGACGCCGACCGGGACGTTCGACGCCGAGGGCGAGGTCGCGCGCTTCGGTGCGGACCGTGGGTTCTTCCTGGTCTCGCAACGTCGCGGTGGCTCGATGAGCCGAGTCGGTCGTGACGCAGATGGGCGGTCGTGGATCGGCGTCGACTGGGCGCACGACCTGTTCGACTGGGGTCCGCTCCAGAGCACGCCGCCGACCTACAACCGTCTCGACAACCCGGCCTATCCGGTGCCGATCCGCGGACGCACACTGTTGCCGCTCGGCTCGCTTGCACTCGGCACGTCATACGTCGGTGTCTACGCCGGCGGCGCGCAGCAAGCGGCAGCCGCGTTCACGTCGGACTTCGTCGGGGCGCAAGCGCCGGCGTTCACTCACACGGTCGGGCTCAACTCGTTCCATCCGTGGAGCCACGGCGACGGCATGAGCGATCTCAACCTGCGCAAGCAGGTCGACGTCGCCAAGTCGCTGGGCGTCGAGACGTTCATGCTCGACGATCAGTGGCAGGGCGGCACCGGCGGTGAGAGTGGTGACTGGAACTGGGATCCGGCGCGCTTCCCCGACAGCAACAACGACGGCGTGCCGGACTTCGTCGACTACTTGCATGCGGCCGGGTTGAAGCTCGGCCTCTGGATGTCGCCGGTGGAGTTCAACATGGCGTCGACGACGTACGCCGCACATCCGGACTGGGCCTGCGCACCCGTGGGTGACGTCACGGCGCAGGTGCAGGACGACGCGGGGCTCGGCGTGTGGGACGCAACGAACCCGCAGTTCCAGGACTACTTGCTCGGCGTCATTCACCGGCTCGTCCAAGCCGACGATGTGCGCGAGTTCAAGTTCGACTTCATGGCGTGGGTCGACTGTGTGTCGAGCGGCGGCGTGCACGACTACGCCGACTACGAAGACGCGTTCGTCGATCTCGTGCATCGCATGCAGCAGCAGAACCCGGGCGTGACCTTCGAGCTCGACGAGACCAACGACCAGCGCGCCTGGCCGTTCGAGTCGGCGCAGATCGGGCCGTCGTGGTTCGACAACGGGCACCTGCACGGCAGCGGTCCGGTCGAGAAGCTGCTGCACGACATCTGGGACGCCTCGCCGTGGGTGCCGACACCATCCATCGGGATGGGCCTGTATGACGGCACCCTCACCGGTTCGTATGACGGGACCTCCGGCGTCGACTTCCTTTTTCCGCTGGCGATGCTGTCGCACATCACGTTCTGGACCGACCTGACGAAGCTGACGCCGGCCGAGCAGGTCGAGACCGCGTGGTGGATCTCCTGGTACGAGGGGCACCGCGACGGATTCGGCTCGACGACCTACGAGCTGACGTCGACCGACCCGATCAACGGCACGTCGTGGGCGGCGTGGCAGCCGTGGAACGGCACCAGTGGCTACGTGCTCGCCTTCCGTCCGGCGGGCGCCCCGGACGCGACGACGACGCTTGCGCTGCAGGGACTAGCCCCGTCAACGCGCTACCGGCTCATCAATGTCCGCACCGGCAAGGTCGTCGCGACCAGGTCCGGTCGTGACCTGATGCTCGGCTTGGACCTGGCGCTGGCCCCCGCGTCCGCGGCCGTGCTTTCGCTGACCCCTGTCGGCTAGCCCGAGCCCGACATGCCATGCTTGACGGGTCGTGGAACGATATGACCTGGATGTGCACCCGTCCGAACAGCGGCTAGCAGACTTCAGCGCCGGAAGGCGGCTGTTCGTCATCACGGCGCTGACGATCCCGATCGGGGCGCTCAGCGCCTGCGTCGCTTGGGCGCTGTTGCGGGCGATCGGCTTCATCACGAACGGCGTCTTCTATCACCGGATCGACACCAGACTCGTCGCCCCGGACTCGACGCATCACAACCCGCTGCTGGTTCTTGCGGCACCCGTTGTCGGCGGTCTCGTCATCGGATTGCTTGCGCGGTTCGGCTCGGAGAAGATCCGCGGGCACGGCATGCCGGAGGCGCTCGAAGCGATCCTTGTCGGTGGCAGCAAGGTCGCGCCGCGGGTCGCCGTACTGAAGCCCCTCGCCTCGGCGGTAGCGATCGGAACCGGTGGCCCGTTCGGCGCCGAAGGTCCGATCATCATGACCGGCGGCGCGTGCGGCTCGCTGTTGGCGCAGTTCGTGCATCTCACCTCCGACGAGCGCAAGACACTCCTCGTCTCGGGCGCGGCCGCGGGGATGGCGGCGACCTTCAACGCACCGCTGGCCTCGGTGCTGCTCGCCGTCGAGCTGCTGCTGTTCGAGTGGCGGCCACGGTCCTACGTACCGGTTGTTTCGGCTGTCGCGACCGCAACCGTGCTTCGCGGCTACCTGCTCGGCCATGGGGCACTGTTCGCGGCTTCGCATGCGCCGATCCACGTGAATGCCACCGTCGTCTCGTTGTGCGCTGCGTCCGGCATCATCTCTGGCTTGCTCGCGATCGCCGCGACGGCGCTTGTCTATGCCTCTGAGGACGGGTTTGCGCGACTGCGGGTGCACTGGATGTGGTGGCCGGCGATCGGCGGCGCCATCATCGGCCTGGGCGGACTTGTTGTCCCGCAAGCCCTCGGCGTCGGCTACGACGTGATCGGCGCGGAGCTCGATGGGTCGATCAGCCTCGGCTTGGTCGTCGGCATTCTCATCGTCAAGACGTTGATCTGGTCGCTGTCGCTCGGCTCCGGAACCTCCGGCGGCGTACTCGCACCGATGTTCATGGTCGGCGGGGCGCTCGGCGCCCTCGAGGCGCATGTGTTTCCGTCGGTCGCGCCCGGCTTCTGGCCGTTGGTTGCTCTGGCCGGGGTGCTGGGCGGCATCATGCGCGCGCCGCTGACGGGCGTCGCTTTCGCGGTCGAGCTGACTCATCGGCTGGATGCGGTCCTGCCGCTTCTCGTCGGCGCTTCGGCCGCCTATGCGTTGTCCGTCGTGTTCCTGAAACGCTCGGTGCTCACCGAGAAGATCGCCCGGCGCGGCTACCACCTGAGTCGCGAGTACGACGTGGACCCGCTGGAGGTCTTGCTCGTCCGCGAGGTCATGTCGCCGGCCGTGGGCGTGGCGGTGACCGGCCGACCGTCGGTTGTCGCCTACGAGGGCGAAACACTGCGAACAGTGGCGTATCGGATGGCCGAGTCCGGGTTACTCACGCTTCCCGTCGTCGCGAGCGCCGACGGTCGTCGCGTCGTCGGAACGATTTCGCTGCCGCAGCTTCTCGAGGGACGGCTGCGAGATCTTCGTGAGGCACGACACGCCGAGCGTGTCCTCACGTTCCGCCGCCCCTCAGCGCCTACGGTCGGGGTGTGCGGGTCGCCGTGGCCCAGGAGACGGTCGACGGAGAACGAAGAGTCGCCGTCGTTCCGGACACCGTCGCGACGCTGACGGCCGCCGGATGTCACGTCACCGTGCAGGCCGGCGCGGGTTTGCCGGCATACGTCGCTGACGCGGACCTAGCCGCTCGCGGCGCTGACGTCGTCACCGACCGCGCCCAGCTGCTGCAAGCAGCCGACGTCGTCCTGGCCGTGCAGCCGCTGCCCGTGGGTGACATCTCGCACCTGCGTGCGGGTGCTGTCGTCGTCTCGTTCCTGCAGCCGTGGGCGCACGGGCAAGCCGTCCGCGCGCTCGCCTCCCGGTCAGTGACGTCGTTCAGCCTCGATCTCGTGCCGCGGATCAGCCGGGCGCAGCCGATGGATGCGCTGTCGTCGCAAGCGCTGGTCGCCGGCTACCGCGCGGTGATGCTCGCCGCGTCGACGGCGCCGCGGCTGTTCCCGCTTTTCATGACCGCAGCGGGCACGGTGGCGCCGGCCAAGGTCCTCGTCCTCGGCGCCGGTGTCGCCGGGTTGCAGGCAATCGCCACCGCCCGACGGCTCGGCGCCGTGGTGACGGCGTATGACGTGCGGTCGGCGGCGGGTGAGGAGGTGCGCTCGCTCGGCGCAACGTTCCTGGACCTCGAGCTCGACAGCCAGGAGGGCGAAGGCGGCTACGCGCGGGTGCAGTCCGAGGCGTTCCTCGCGCGGCAACGTGAGCTCATCGGCGCGCAGGTAGGCCAGGCCGACGTCGTCCTGACCACCGCGGCGGTCCCTGGCCGGCCGGCACCGCTCCTGGTCACCGCCGAGATGGTCGACGGCATGCGGCCCGGGTCAGTCATCGTCGACCTCGGTGCCGACGTCGAGGCGGCAGTGGGCGGCGGCAACTGCGAGTTGACGCGGGGCGGCCAGACGGTGGACGCCGACGGGGTGACGATCGTCGGTCCGCGAAACGCGGCGTCCGCTTATCCGCTGCACGCGAGCGCGCTCTACGCCCGCAACGTCGCGAACCTTTTGACGCTGCTCATGCGTGACGGAGTGGTCGACCCGGACTGGAACGACGAGATCGTGGCGGCGTGCTGCGTCACCCGCAACGGTGAGGTGATCGAGCGATGACCCCCAGCGCCGAAGGCTGCGACCAATGACCCGCGCGCCGACGCAGGAGGCCGCGCCAAAATGACAGAGACGACGCTCGGGCTGTTCACGATCTTCGTGCTGTCGGTGTTCGTCGGCTTCGAGGTCATCTCCAAGGTCTCGAGCACGCTGCACACGCCGCTGATGTCCGGCGCCAACGCGATCCACGGCGTGATCCTGGTCGGGTCGATGATCGTGCTCGGCACTGGTCACGGCGCGGTCCAGTTGACGCTCGGCTTCATCGCCGTCGTGCTGGCGACCATCAACGCGGTCGGCGGTTTCGTCGTCACCGACCGGATGCTCGAGATGTTCAAGGCGCGGGGCCCGCGTCGATGAGTCGCACCAATGCCATCGAGTTCGTCTATCTGATCGCCGCGGTCTGCTTCATCGTCGCCTTGAAGGGACTGTCGTCGCCGCGTGGCGCTCGCACCGGCAATCTCATCGGTGCGGCGGGCATGGTGACTGCCGTCGGCGCGACGTTCGCCACCCCGGGCCTGCACCGCATCGGGCTCATCGTGGTCGCGCTTGTCATCGGGACAGCGGCCGCTATCCCGGCCGCACGCATGGTGCGCATGACCGCGATCCCGCAGATGGTTGCGGCGTTCAACGGTGTCGGTGGCGCGGCTGCCGCCCTGGTGTCGTTGGCGGAGTTCGACCGCGCGGCGTCGCACACGAGCTTCGGCACCGCGGCCGCCGTGGTGTTCAGCGCGTTTGTCGGCGCGGTCTCGTTCAGCGGCAGCGCGGTCACCTTCGCCAAGCTGCAGGAGCTGATGACCGGCCAGCCGGTCGTCATTCGTGCTCAGCGTCTCGTCAACGGCACCCTCGCGGCGGCGACCATCGGACTAGCAGTGTGGGCGCTGGCGGGACGCAGCGTGCCTGCGGTCGTCCTCCTCGCGCTTGTCGCCCTCGCCCTCGGCGTCCTGTTCGTGCTGCCGGTCGGCGGCGCTGATGTGCCGGTCGTCATCTCGCTGCTCAACTCGTTCACCGGCCTTGCGGTCGCCGCGACGGGCGCGGTGTTGCGCACCACGCTGCTGATTGTCGCCGGGACGCTCGTCGGTGCGTCCGGAACGCTGCTCACGCGGATGATGAGCCAGGCGATGGGCCGGTCGCTCGGCAACATCCTGTTCGGTGCGATCACGGCCGCACCGACATCGGCGGCGGCCGTGGACACGGGTGGCGACCGATCCGTTCGAACCGGGACCGTCGACGACGTTGCCGTGCTCGTCGGATACGCGCGACGGGTGCTCGTCGTCCCGGGCTATGGGTTGGCCGTCGCCCAGGCGCAACATGTCATCCGCGAGCTCGCGGACCTACTCGAGAGGCGCGGCGTCGACGTGGTCTACGGCATCCATCCGGTTGCCGGCCGGATGCCCGGGCACATGAACGTGCTGCTTGCCGAGGCCAATGTCCCGTATGAGCAGCTGCGTGAGATGGACGACGTCAACTCGCAGATGGGGCTGACCGACGTCGCGCTCGTCGTCGGCGCGAACGACGTCGTCAACCCGGCTGCGCGCGACTCGCCCGGGTCAGCGATCTATGGCATGCCGATCATCAACGTCGACCAGGCGCACGCGGTCGTGTTCTTGAAGCGCTCGATGCGGCCCGGTTTCGCCGGCATCGACAACGTGCTGCTGTATGACGCAAAGACGACGATGCTGTTCGGTGACGCCAAAGACACATTGAGCGCACTCGTCGCCGCGGTAAAGGTTCTCTAACCTTTTCGATGTCGTCCGATCGGACGACTTTGTCGCATTTGAGCGCGCAGCAATTCAACAATTGCCACGGTCGTCTCGATGACTTCCCACATGCCCCGCCGATTTCTTGCTGCCCTCGTCGCCCTGACCGCCCTTGTTCTTCCTATGGCGTCGAACGACGCTTTCGGCGCCGGCGCCGCGAGTCCGCCGGGAAACGACTTCTCCTGGCCGCAATGCCCGAAGGGCGTCGGCAACGGGCTGGGCCAGCCGCTGCCGGTCGGCCATCGGCAGTTCATGATCGTCGGACTGACCAATGGAACGGGGCTGCACCAGAACCCGTGCCTCGGCGCCCAGTGGCAGTTCGCGCGAGCCAACGCCGACCACGTGACCGGCTACACGATGGCGACCTACCCGACCAAGCGGCAACGCTCGGACGCGCGGGTCGGGCACTACGGCAACTGCCGGAGCCTGACGTGCGAGTTGCGCAACAGCGGGTGGGCGCAAGGCGTCTACGCCGACAAGAGCCTGCGCCGGATCGGCGCGCGTCCACCGATGATCTGGGTCGACGTCGAGGTGCGCCACCAGCAGCCGTGGACCTCGAAGACACGGCTCAACCGGCTGGTCATCAAGTCACTGATCGCTAGCTTGCAGCATCGCGGCTATCACGTCGGGCTCTACTCGACCTATTACATGTGGCGGGACATCGCCGGCTATGCGAGCTCACTGCCGGAGTGGGTTCCCTCGAGCAGCACCGCGCATGGCTGCTGGACACCGTTCTCCCGCGGGCCGGTCTGGCTGAGCCAGTTCACGCACTACTACTCCAGCCGGCACGCGACGTATGACGAGAACGGCAAGTGCGGCCGGGCCCCGGCGATGCAGCGCATGTTCGAACGCTCGTCCTGACCCGAGGCGTACCATCTGACGACCCGTCAGGTAACCCCGCGACGTGAGGGGAGGGCCTCCCACTGCGACAGCTCAGCGGTGTCGACGCCTTGCACGTGCTGGAAGAGACCGACGACCAGCACATGCACACGATCAAGCTTGCGTTGCTGGCGCCCGGTCCCGACGGGGTGCCGTCATACGAGGCCATTCGCGGCTGGGCCGAGACCACGTTGCTGCGCATCCCCCCGATGCGCTGGAAGGTCCGGCGTATCCCGTTCGGGCTCGCGCGCCCGGTCTTCATCGACGGCGGCCGCTTCGACGTCGAACCGCATTTGCGGACGGCGGCGCTGCCCGCTCCGGGCGGCCCGGCGGAGCTGGACGAGCTGGTCTCCCGAGTGGCCAGCGCTCGGTTGGACTCGATGAGTCCGTTGTGGGAGCTCACCTATGTCACCGGGCTCGACCCGGCGTCGTTCGACGGCGCCGAAGTGGCGCTGGTGTTCAAGCTCCATCACGCGATCATGGACGGGCAGGCAAGCGTCCGGTTCCTGGAGCTGGCGTTCGACAGTGGCGAAGCCCTGACGTTCCCCGAGCCCGGCGAGGCTGAGCCCGAGCCGCGGCGCGGGCAGCTGGTGTGGTTCGCGCTCACCTCGCAGGCGAAGCTCTATGCGCAGCTGCCCAAGGTGGCCCGGCGCACGGCGGCGTCGGTGCGGGACAACTTCGCGCGCAAGAAGACTGGAATTGCACCCGCCAACCCGATGTCAGGTCCGAGCACGCACTTCAACCGCTGGCCCAAGCGCGAACGCATCTATGCCGACGTGACAGTTCCGTTCGCCGGCATCAAGGCGATCAAGGAAGCGACCGGGCGCACGGTCAACGAAGTGTTCGTCACGTTGTGCGGCGGAGCCATCCGCCGCTATCTCGTCGAGCACGGCACCGCACTGGACCGCTGCCTCAACTGCGCGCATCCGGTCTCGCTGCGCGGCGAGCACGAGCGTGATGCCTTCGGCAACCGTACGTCGTACTGGTACGTGTCACTGGGCACCGACGTCGAAGACCCGATGACGCGGCTCGACGCGGTCAAGACGAGCCTCGACGCCGCGCGTGAGTGGGCGAAGGGTGACGTCGAGCTCTTCGCCGTGTGGCAGGACTACTACATGTTGTTCGGCACGATGACGCTCGGTTCATTGACGTTGGCCGAGCGACTGACGAAGCGGCCGGCGTTCAACGCGATCGTGTCGAATGTGCGTGGGCCGAAGCCGCTGTCGCTGTTCGGTGCGCCCGTCGTCGCGGTTCGCTCGATGGGGCCGGTGACCCGCGTGCTCGGCTTGAACATGACGGCCTGGACCTACGGCGACAACTTCTCTGTCGGCTTGCACTCCTCGCGCGAATACATGCCGGACCTGCGCCGGCTGATGGACCACTTCTGCGACGAGCTGGACGCGTTCAGCAAGGCAGCCGCCAACCTCTAGGCGGCAGGAAAGTCGGGTGTCGCCGTCGAAAACCGGCGGCATGATCGGGGGGACGCTGCGGCGTCGAGGGATGACCGGCCTACTGGTCGCTGCGGTCGCGGTCGCGGGTTTCGTGGTGCCGACCTACGCCGCCGCCGCCAAACCACACCTTCGAACTGTCTGGTCGCGCTATTCCTTCGACGGGAAGCGCAACGGGTTCCTGTTCGTGGCCGGCAGCTTCCAGATCAGGCCGGGCTCGTTCTTCGCGGTCCTCGACGAAGTCGACACACATGGTCCGCACCCCGAGTCATTCGGCGACGTCGTCGACCTGGACGCGTTCGGCGCCAGCGAGACCTATGGATCACTCGGCGATCGCAACCTCTGCACTGCCCCGGTGCAATGCCAGGTCGTCAATGGCCGGATGACATTCACGGTGGAGTTCACCGTCAACGGTGACGGCAAGCACCGTGAGCATCTGCGGCAGTACATCGTCGCGCGCGGTGCTCATCTCGTCGTTCATGACGTCTTTCTGAAGGGCTGGACACCCGCGCACCGGCAGGGTGGCGCGACTCGTCGTACCGATGACGACGCGGACGGCGCAGGCGTGATGGCCGCGGGCACGGGTGTGGGGACCGACCTCGGCGTGAGCGCGCCGGGACCGGCCGGGGGCAGCCTTGCGCTGGCGGTGCCCGCATGCGACCAGATCGGCGCGGGACTCATGACACTCAGTGGCGGCACGCAGACCCAGACCGCGATCTGCCCGACGACGTCCATCAGCGCAGTTGCTCGCCACAGGACAACCTGGCAGCTGAGTGGTGCGGTTGGCGGAGCGACGTCATACGCGACGAGGCTTTTGGTGATCGCCGCCTAGCTTGCGCAGCTGTGCGGTCAGAGGACGAGCGCGTCGCCTGCGTCGGGATGGGCCTCTAGTGCGTCGCCGAGTTCGGCGAGCAGCGCCGACGCGCCGCCGAGCATGAGCTCGATCTGCTTGGCCCACAAGAAGTACCGGTGCACCGGATAGGTCACGTCGGCGCCCATGCCGCCGTGCAGATGCTGGGTGAGATGGACCGCGTGTTGCCCGGCCTCGGCGGCCCACCACGCGGCAGTCAGGATCTCGAGCTCGGCATCGTCACCGTTGTCGAGTGCCTCGGCTGCCTGTAGCGCCGTCGCTCGTATGACGGTTGCGTCGAGGTAGGCGTCGGCGGCCTTCAGCGCCACCGACTGAAACGTCGACAAGGGCTTCCCGAACTGTTCGCGCTCGGAGGTGTATGACGCCGTCATACGCACCGCCGCGTCGACCACGCCGGCTTGTACGGCGCTCTGCGTCAGCCGTATCCGTGTCACCAGCCACGAGCCGACGCCGTCCCCGCCGAGCGGCTCGACCGGCACGTTGGTGAACTGCATCGTGAGCGCCACGGCGCGGCCGGTCGTGTCCTCGCGCGTGCTCGCGATGCCGTCGGCGTGCGGATCGACACAGACGACGCGGTCATCGACCGGCAGCAGCAGGACGTCGGCGACATGTGCCCAGGGCACGCCGATCGACGTTCCGCTGAGCCGATCTCCGTCTAGGCGAAGCCCGGCGGTGGATGCCGGCACGGCGACCGCCGCCACCGCGGCACCGGAAACAAGACGAGACACCCATCGCGCGCGCTGCTCCGCCGAGCCGTGCATGTCGAGGCACCATGCTGCGACGGTCGTGTCGACGAGCGGGATCGGTGCGACGACGCGGCCCAGCTGCTCGAGGACCAGGGTGAGCTCCGTCGCTCCGAGCCCCAGGCCGCCGTTGTCCTCGCTGACGGCAACGCCGAGCAGTCCCGCCTCGGCGATCGCTGCCCACAGCTCACGGTCGAAGCGGTCTGCTGTTGCCTCGACCTTGTCCCGGCGTGCCGCATCCAGCTGTCGGCCGAACAGGTCGGTCGCGAGCTCCCGGATCGCCTCGCGGCTCTCGTTTGCTGTTGTCGTCATCGCGGCCGCCGCACCATGCCGAGACCAGCAGCGGCGACGATCTCGCGCTGCACCTCGTTGACTCCGCCACCGAACGTGTTGATCTGCGCCGAACGCGCATAGCGCTCGACGTCGCCATACAGCGCAGCGCCCGGCGACCCGGGACGCAGCCAGCCCGCAGCACCGAGAATGCCCAGCAGCTTGCGATAGACGAAGACGTGTGTCTCGGTGCCGTAGACCTTGGCCGCCGATGCCTCCTGAGGCTGCAGCCGCTCCTCGGCGATGGCCTCGACCATCTGTCCGTTGAGCAGCTTCATCGCCTCGAGACGCGCGTAGCACTCGGCCAGGTCGGCGCGCACCCAGGGCAGGTCGGCCCGGCCGGTTTCACGTGCCCAGGCGCGAACGTCGCCCCAGAGCCGCCACGCAGGTCCGCCGAGTGCGGCGAGTCCGACACGTTCGTGGTTGAGCTGGGTGGTGATCATGCGCCAGCCCTCGCCCCGACCGCCGACGAGGTTCTCGTCCGGGACGCGGACGTCGTCGTAATAGGTGGCGGACGTGACGATGTCGCCGACGGTCACGATCGGCGTGCAGCGAAAGCCGGCGGCATCGGTCGGCACCAGCAACATCGAGATGCCACGGTGCTTGGGTGCGTCCGGCTCGGTCCGGCATGCGAGCCAGATGAAGTCGGCCTGATTGGCACCCGACGTGAAGACCTTGCTGCCGTTGACGATCCAGGTGTCACCGTCCAGCCGGGCCGACGTGCGCAGCGACGCGAGGTCGGTCCCGGCGCCCGGCTCGGTGTAACCGATCGCGAAGTTGATGTCGCCGGCGAGGATGCCGGGCAGGAAGCGCTGCTTCTGCGCTTCGGTGCCGAACCGCATCAGCGTCGGGCCCACCGTGTTCACCGTGACGAACGGGAAAGGGAAGCCGGCCCGCTGGACTTCGTCGAACATGACGAACTGATCGCGCGCCGAGCGGCCTTGTCCGCCGTACTCCTTGGGCCAACCGATGCCCAGCCAGCCGTCTTGTCCCAGTCGCCGGACCGCCGCCCGAAAGGCGGGCGCGTCCTCGCCCGGTGCCGTCTTGTGCGTAAGGCCGAGCTCGTCGCGGAGCCGCCCGAAATAGTCGCGCAGCTCTGCTCGGAGCGCTCGCTCCGCCGCCGTTTCCTGAAACCCCATCAGATACATTCATACCCCTTACGTAATTAGCCGACAACGAGCGGGGAGGGCCGGTCATGAGTGACTTCCTCGCGCAGCTCCAGGCGTTCGTCGGAATCGAAGGGCCGACCCAGTCGGCGCGCCACCCGATCACCACGACGGCCATCGCCGACTGGTGTGACGCCATCGGCGACAAGAACCCGCTGTATGTCGACGACGAGGCGGCGGCCAAAAGCCGACACGGGGGGATCGTCGCCCCACCCGCCACGCTGGACATCTGGGACCGACCGGGGCTGCCTGCGCAGGCGCGCTTCCGGCCGAAGGGCAAGGCACCGGCTGAGGACCCGCGGAGCAAGGTGCTCAAGCTGCTCGAGGACGCGGGCTATGTGGGCGTCGTCGCCGTCAACAGCGAGCTCGAAATCGTGCGCTACCTGCGTCCCGGCGATCTGCTACAGAACACGCAGGTGCTCGAAGACGTCTCCGCCGAGAAGCAGACGGCGCTCGGCACCGGGCACTTCGTCACGACGCGGCAGCGTTACGAGACGGTCGACGGCGAGCACGTGGGCGACCTGCTGTTCCGGATCCTCAAGTTCAAGCCGGGAACCGGTACGACGCCGCAGCCAGCGGCCGACTCGAGTGCGGCGCCGGATCCCTCGCCCGAACTACGCCCGCGCCCATCGATCAACCGCGACAACGCGTTCCTCTTCGAGGGCTATCGGAAGAACGAGCTCCGCATCCCGCGATGCAACGAGTGCGGACATCTGTTCTTCCCACCGCAGCCCCGTTGCGTGACCTGCGGCTCGTTCGACGTCGGCTATGTCGTCGCTGAGGGCAGCGGCACGGTGTATTCGCACACGACCGTGCACTATCCGCAGGTCAAGGGGTTCGGCTATCCGCTTTCCGTCGCGGTTGTGGAACTTGATGCTCCCGGCGAAGGCCGGCCGAGTGAGCGCAGCGTGCGGATGGTGTCGAACATCGTCGGCGTGTCGACCGACGATGTGCACATCGGGATGCCGGTCGAGGTCGAGTGGCTCGAGGCGGGTGACGTGACCTTGCCGCAGTTTCGTCCGGCCACACCGCAGCCGTCCACCGAGACACTGCGCGTCGCGGACATCTCTGCCGACGCGACGTTGCCGCCGTGGGTGCTGCCGGTCGTGCCGACGCAGATCGTCGCGGGGGCGCTCGCGACCCGCGACTTCCAGGACGTGCATCACGACCGCGATCTCGCGGTGAAGAAGGGGTCGAAGGACATCTTCTTCAACATCAACACGTCGGTCGGCCTGATGGAGCGTTACGTCACCGACTGGGCCGGCCCGGAGGCGATGATCACTGCACTACGTGTGCGGCTCGGTGCACCGTCATACCCGTATTCACATCTGACGTTCCGCGGCTCAGTGCAATCCATCGACGCCGAGACGGGTCGCGCAGTTATCGCCGTTGCGGCGACGAACGAGCTGGGCCCGCACATCACCGGAACCGTGGAGCTCGAGCTATCCCAATGACTGCACCCAAATGAGCAAGCACAGCTACGCCGGCAAGGCGGCGATCGTCGGCATCGGCGCGACCGAGTTCTCCAAGGAGTCCGGTCGCAGCGAACTGCGCTTGGCGTTGGAAGCCGCCGTCGCTGCCTGCGACGACGCCGGGATCAAACCCGAGCAGATCGACGGCATGTCGACGTTCACGATGGACACCAATCCGGAGACCGAGCTGATGCGCGGTCTCGGCATTCGCGAGCTGACGCACTTCAGCCGGATCCACTTCGGTGGCGGCGCGCCGTGCGCGACGATCCAGTACGCCGCGATGGCCGTCACCGCGGGCGTCGCCGACTACGTGCTCTGCTATCGCGCGTTCAACGAACGCAGCGGGCGGCGCTTCGGTGCGGGTGTGCAGGACCGGCCCGCAGGAGCAACCGCTGACGAAGCGTCATACGCGTGGACATCGCCATACGGGCTGCTCACGCCGGCGTCATGGGTAGCGATGTTCGCCACACGGATGATGCACGAGTACGGCGTGACCAGTGAGGACTTCGGACGCGTCGCGGTCGCCGACCGCAAGCACGCGGCGACCAATCCGGCGGCGTTCTTCTACAACCAGCCGATCACACTCGAGGACCACCAGGCGTCGCGCTGGATCGTCGAGCCGCTGCATCTTCTCGACTGCTGTCAGGAGAGCGACGGCGGCCAGGCGCTCATCGTGACGACGCTGGAACGAGCACGTGATCTCGCGCAACCGGCAGCCGTCATTGAAGCGGCCGCGCAGGGCATGGCCGATGAGCAGCACATGATGCGGTCGTTCTTTCGCGACTCGATCGTCGGCCTGCCCGAGATGGACACGTGCGCCCGCCAGATCTGGGAGACGTCGGGACTGCAACCCGGCGACGTGCAGACCGCGGTGCTCTACGACCACTTCACGCCGTTCGTGCTCGCGCAGCTCGAAGAGTTCGGCTTCTGCAAGCCGGGCGAGGCCAAGGACTTCATCAAGGACGGCGCGATCGAGCTGGGCGGTCGCTTGCCGATCAACACCCACGGCGGCCAGCTCGGCGAGGCGTACATCCACGGCATGAACGGCATCGCCGAAGGTGTGCGTCAGGTGCGTGGCACGTCGGTCAACCAGGTCGACAGCGCCGAACACGTCCTGGTGACCGGTGGAACGGGCGTGCCGACGTCCGCCTTGATGCTCGGTGTCGATCGCTGAAGGGACATCTGCTGTGGTGAAGCCGTTGGTGCCGGAGTTCACCGGCAGTGAGCTCGAAGGCGCAGTTGCCGTTGTGACCGGCGCCGGTGTGGGTCTCGGTCGTGCCGAAGCGCTTGCACTGGGCGCGGCAGGCGCCAAGGTCGTCGTCAACGACATCGGCACGGCTGCCGATTCGGTGGCGCAGGAAATTCGCGACGCCGGCGGGCAAGCCGTCGGCGCGGCGGGAGACATCGGCGACTGGGACTTCGCCACGTCGTTGGTGCAGCGAGCGGTTGACGAGTACGGCGACCTCAACGTCCTCGTCAACAACGCGGGGGTCTTGCGCGACCGCATGATCTTCTCGATCTCGGCGGACGAGTGGGACACGGTCATCCGCGTGCACCTGCGCGGTCACGCAGCGACCTGCCAGGCGGCCACTGCCTATTGGCGTGAGCGCAACAAGGCGACCGGTGAGACGCAGTGGGCACGCATCATCAACACGGCGTCGGAGGCGTTTCTGTTCGGCTCGGCCGGACAGCCGAACTACTCGGCCGCCAAGGGCGGCATTGCTGCGCTGACGTTGTCGATCGCCAACGGCGCCGGCCGGTATGGCGTGCGGGCCAACGCGCTGGCGCCGCGTGCGCGGACGGCAATGACCGAGGCGACGTTCCCACCGGCGCCCGAGGGTGACGAGATCGACCCGTGGGCGATCGAGCACGTCGCGCCGCTCGTCGTCTGGCTCGGCACTCGCGGCGCTGACCACGTGACCGGCAACGTGTTCGTCGTCTACAGCGGCAAGGTCGGTGTGATGAAGGCGCCGGCGCTCGACGGTGTTTTCGCCACCGAGGGTGAGACCTGGACGGTCGACGAACTAGACAAGACGGTGGGCGCGTTCCTCGGCGACGGCAACCGCCACAGCTTCGCGGTAGGCAACGACCTCAGCTTGTGAGTTGAGTGCGACAAAAATCGCCGTTAGTTGGCTACTAACGGCGATTTTCGTCGCACTCAACCGGTGGTTGTTAGCCCTTGATGGTGAGTTGGGCGCTGCTGCCGTTGTGTGTGGTGTCGCCGGTGTAGGCCGCGCTGATGGTGTGCTTTCCGACGAGTGGCTTGCCGGGCAGCGAGAGCACCGCCTCGCCGGAGGTCAGCACTGCCGAGCCGAGCACCTTGCTGCCGTCGTAGAACGTCACCGTGCCCGTGGGGGTGCCGACACCGGGGGCGTTGGTGGAGACGTCGGCGACGAGCCGCACCGGCGACGCGGGCTTGACCTTCGCCGGCTGGACCGACAACACCGTTGTCGTCGCGTCCCTGGTGACGTCGAGCGCCATCGTCCCGCTGGAGACACCAAAGCCGGGAGCGCCGGGGTAGGAGAACCACAGGACGTGACTGTCGATGCTCAGGCCGGTGAGTGTCAGGGTGGTGCAGCCGAGCGAGTCGAGGTTCTCCGTGTCGAGCGTCGTGCCGCCCTCACCGGCGGTGAGAGCTCCCGTCGGTACTGCGTGGTCGGCCCAGACGCACACGTCCACGTGCACAGGTTCACCGAAGACGTAGGTGCTCTTCACCGGAGCGAAGACCAGCGATGTCGGCACCGAGGCCGGCGGATCGGTTGCGAGCGTCAGGGAGATGCCCGGGTTGGCGGGGTCAGCGCCGAACCCCGCGGAGAAACCGTTGCTGAAGTCCGACGTCGCGGCGGTCACTCCGTTCGACACAGCCTCTAGTGTCGAGAGGCTGCCGTCGATGTCGAGAGTCGCACCGACGGTCGTGGCGAACGTGATCGTGCGCGTGCCGATGCTGTTCCCGAAGTCAACCGGAGCACCGCCAACGCCCGAGCCGGTCGGCCAGGAACTGGTGGGCCGGATGTACGTCTCCGCCGGCGTCTCGCTGACCGACGGTGCGGCATTGCTGTTGAGGTAGAGGTCGGTCTTGTACATCTCCTCGACGAAGCCTCCGGCGCCCGTCGTGGGGTCACCACTGGCGGCATCGGTCTCGAGGTAACCGTCCGCGACGTAGCTCGCAACCGAGTGGCCGTAGTTGTTCGGGTCGGTCACCGCGAACTTCACGGTCGCGTTGCTGTCGGACGTGAAGGACCCGGACGTGGCGACATAGCCGAGCGTGCCGTCGAGCTGTGTGATCAGTGCAACCTTGACGGGGTCGCCGGTCGCGAGCCCGCTGGTACCGGCCCCGACCGTCAGCGTGTTCGTCAGGTGCCCGTTTGCCTTGCAGGTGAACTGTGCACTCGTGCTGCCGTCATCGGCGTTGCGCTGGTATGACGACATCGTGAGGCTGGGCCCGTCGACATGAATTCCGGTCACCGACGGGTCGATGCCCTGGTACCCGACGTTGGTCGGCGTCGGGATCGGCCAGTTGGCATCGGCGGGGCCGGGCGACAGTGAGACCGGTGCGTCAGCGGTGACGCCGGTCGGGAAGCCGGGGCAGGTGCCCCAGTACTCGGACGCAGCCGGGTCGCCCGTCGCGGCACCGGCAAGGCCGACAGCTGAGCTGAGTGCGGTCGCCGAGATGGCGGCGACGATCGTGGTCTTCAAGGTTGGGTGCATCGCAGTTCCCCTCGTGAGTGACCGGCGGCGTTGCCGGGCGAGGTGAACGTGCCAGTCCCGATGTCCCGGACGCATGAGGTGAGCGTCCTGACGTTGCTGCTGGTGTGACGTCCGCCACGGCAGGACATCCGGGCGCAACCACGAAGCCCTCCAGGCGTGAAGGCTTGGCGCTTGGCCATGGCAGCGACGGCTGCCGTCGCCCTGGTCTCTGGGGTCGCGGGTGCGGCCACCGGACCCGCCCGACCGTTGGCCGGCCAGCTGCCCGTGCACCCGTACATGTCCGACTCGGGCGCCAACTCGATGCACTCGGACGGCTACGGGTCGAACACCCATCCGTGGAGCGGGCCGACGGGCACGAACGCCACGGTCACGTTCAGCGGCAAGGGACCCTGCGCCGGCATGGGCGTCACCAAGGAGCACCTGCTGCTCCTTCAGTGCGGCGGCGCGACGAACTTCACCATGCGCCTCGTCGACCCGGTCACCCTCAAGGATCTTGCGACCTACAACCTGCCGCCGCGACCGTCGACCTTGCAGGCGGCCGAGAGTGCGAACCTCGACAAGGTCTACAGCGACACGTCGGGCGCCTACTTCTACCTCGACAACCATGACAACGCGGTCGTCGCTGACGCTGCTCAGCACATCCAGCGGATCGCGCACCTCCGGTCCGGCAGCGGCTGGGCGTTCAAGCAGGTCAACGACTGGGATCTCTCGCGCTACCTGCCGCACGACTGCACGACCTACACGAATCCGTTCCCGCAAGGTTCGTGTGACCCGTTGACCGGTGTGCTGCCCGACTACCACGGCCTGTTGTGGTGGATCTCGCGTTACGGCCGGGTCGGTACGCTCGATCCGGCGACCGGCAAGGTGCACATCGACTACCTGCGTGGCGAGGAGATCGAGAACTCCAACTCGGTCGGTGCAGACGGCGTGTACGTCGTCTCCGACCACGCCATGTATCGGTTCGAGGCGCGCGCCGATGGAACGCCATACGTCGTATGGCGCAAGTCCTACGACCGCGGCAGCCAGCGAAAGACGGGCCAGGTGAACCAGGGATCGGGTACGACGCCGACGTTGATCGGCAAGAGCTACGTCGCCATCACAGACAACGCGGATCCGCGGATGCACGTCCTCGTCTACGACCGCAATGACGGGCGCTTGCATTGCAGCGTGCCGGTCTTCAGTGCGAATGCGAGTGCGACGGAGAACTCACTCGTCGGCTGGGGTGACGGGTTGCTCGTCGAGAACAACTACGGCTACCTCAACGGCGGCACGCGCGTGCAAGGTAAGCACGTTCCCGGCGGTGTCACGAAGGTCGCCATCGACCACGCCGGTTGCCACACCGCGTGGGCCAAGCCCATCCTGTCGCCGTCCGTCGTACCGAAACTCGCCCGTGGCAATGGACTGCTCTATCTCTATTCGCCGCAACCGGTCGTCGGCACACTCGACGCGTGGTACCTGACGATCGTGAACTGGCGCACCGGTGCGGTGGTGTCACGCGTGCACACCGGGGACGGCCCGGCATACGACAACGCATGGGCGCCGATCACGCTCGGACCGCATGGTTACGCCTACATCAGCTGCTTCGGTGGACTCATCTCTGTGCATGACGGATAGCCTCAGCCTCAACAATCGAGGAGAGGACCGAACGTGGCACGAGCAGCGAAGAAGACAACGACCCGTCGCACGACAACGCGGCGTGCGCCTGCGGCCAAGCGAGCGGCGGCTCCGGCTGCTGCATCGACGTCGCCGGCGTCAAGCAGCGCGCCCGCTCCGGGTGCTACCGACCTCGCCGGCGGCCTGAAGTCGCTGCTTGGCGCGATCGAGACCGAGGTTCGCGAAGTCGGCAACCTGTCGGAGCGGATCGACAAGCTCGTCGCGGAGCTCAATGCGCGGCGCGAGGACCAGACCAAGCGACTGCTGACACTCGACGCGCTTCGCGCCTCTGTCGACGACGCCGGGCTGGGATCGTTCCTCGACAAGGCCATCCGCCCGCGCAAGCCGCGCGTGCAGGAAGTCATCCCGAAGCGGCTGACCCAGTTTCAGTAAGTCGACCCAGGAGTAGCCAACCGCCCGACCTGTCGGGCGGACAGCAGACCGCCGGCGTGCAGGGCACGTAACGACGCCTCGACTGTCGTCGCAACATCGCGATAGTCGAGGCCGAGGTCGTCGTGCACGCCGGCGTCGTCGATCGGGCGGGCGAGTGTCAACGTCGCCATCGCCTCGCCGGTGAACACGGTCTCGAACGGCACGATGCGACGTATGACGTCGGTCGTCTGCCCGAGCCCGCGGAACACGCTTCCCGGGATCGGCAGCACCGGAAACCGACGGCCGGTCAGCTCGCGAATCAGTGCGCCTACCTCAGGCAACCAGCACATTCGACTGCCGAAGATGAATCGGCGCGGTCCGCGGCCTGGCTGAAGTGCTGCGACGAGACCGGCCGCGACGTCGCGAACGTCGACGATGACGAAGCCGCCGGCGTTGGTGACGAGGCATCCGGATTTCAACATCGACACGAAGCCCATGGCGAGCTCGCCATAGGAGTCGCCGGCGGCGGGGCCAGTGACTCCGGTGGGATAGACGATGACGACGGGCTTGCCGTCAGCTTGCCGTTCGCGGGCGAACTCCTCGGTCAGTGCCTTGGCTCGCGCGTAAGGGTTGTCGGCGTCGGTCGCCGGCGGCAGATCGGTGGTGATGACAGAAGGCCCGGACGTTCCGAAGACCGCAATGCTCGACACGTGCACCACCGGGTCGCAGCCGGCCGCGAGCGCGGCATCGATGACATTGCGCGTGCCGCCGACGTTGACCTGGACGGTCCGTTCCGCGTCGCCCTTGTTGAAGATCTCCACAGCCGCGGCGGCATGGATGGCCGCGTCGCAACCTGCTGCCGCTTCCGTGACAGCAGCGGCGTCGGTCATGTCACCGACGACTGCCTCGACCTGGTCAATGGCGATGCTGAGTGTGGCGAGCTTCGCGTTCAACCGACCGCGGTCGCGGACGAGCAGCCGCGGAACATGGCCCGCTTCGAGCAGCGCGCCGGTCGTGAACGACCCGATGTAACCGGAGCCGCCGGTAAGCAAGACGCGCAATCGCGCTACTTCGGGTCGAGCCGAAAGACGCGCAGATCACGCCCGCTGCGCGATGTGTAGACGTCGTAGTTGGGCCAGAACTTCACCAGCCGCGGCCACAGTTCTTCCTTTTCCTCTGCGGTCAACAGGTGGGCCGTCACCGGCGTGCTCTTGCCCTGGAACGACACCTCGGCGTCGGGGTTCGCCATGAGGTTCGCGGTCCAGGCCGGGTGGTGGTCGCGGCCGAAGTTGCTGCCGACGACGAACCAACCGTCGCCCTCCGGCTTGGTGGCGAGCGGTGTCGTGCGCCGCTGACCCGTCTTGGCCCCCGTCGTGGTGAGGACGAGCGACGGGAGCATGCCGGCGCTCATCACGATGCGACCGCCGCTCACCTTGTGCAGGAAACGGTCGACGTGCGGCACGACCTTGGGTCCGACCCGCATGAATGTCTTGCTACCAGCCATCTTGACGACGGCCTTGCCCACCGGGCTGTCCAGTCCCACGCGCATCCGATGATCATAGGGGTCGTTTCTGACGGGGCGTCAGATACCGTCTGGGGGTGGCCACATCGACGGCGTTCACTCCGGGGCGGTTGGGGCCGCTGACGCTGCGGAACCGCTTCGTCAAGGCGGCTACGTCCGAGGGCGCGACCCCGCGTGGCCAGGTCACCGATCAGCTCGTCGAGTTCCACCGCGCGGTTGCCGCAGGCGGCGTGGGCCTGACGACCGTTGCCTACTGCGCCGTGGCGCCGGAGGGGCGGGTCAACCGGCACGGGATCGTTCTCGACGGTGACACCGCGCGTGCACTGCGCCGGCTCACCGACGCCGTGCACGCCGAAGGCGCCGCGGTGGCAGCGCAGCTCGGCCATGCCGGTCTCGTGGCGGATGCACGCGCCAACGGGATGCCCTCCCTGGCTCCGTCGCGACGCTTCAGCCCGCCGGCCAAGGGCTTCGTGCCCGCGGCGAGCGCCGCCGACCTCGACCGCATCCGCCACGACTTCGTGCAGGCAGCCCGGAACGCGATCGAGGCAGGCTTCGATGCGGTCGAGATCCACCTCGGGCACGGCTACCTGCTCAGCTCGTTCATGAGCCCACAGCTCAACAAACGCAAAGACGAGTACGGCGGATCGCTCGAGGCGCGGTCACGGTTCCCGCGCGAGATCCTTCGCCTGGTTCGTGAGGCCGTCGGCGACCGCCTGGCCGTGACCGCGAAGTTCAACATGACCGACGGTGTGCCCGGTGGCTTGTGGCTCAACGAAAGCCTCGAGATCGCACGGCTCATCGAAGCGGACGGTTCGCTTGACGCCATCGAGCTCACCGGTGGCAGCTCGCTGCAGAACGCGATGTATTTCTTCCGCGGCGAGGTGCCGCTGCGAGAGATGCTCGATACGCAGCCGGCATACGTCCGGCCGGGCATGCGACTGATCGCGCCGCGGCTGTTTCCGTCATACCCGTTCGAGGAGGGTTTCTTCCTCGACTACGCCCGCCAGTTTCGGGCCGCGGTCAATCTGCCGCTCATCTACCTTGGTGGCGTCAATCGGTTGGCGACCGCGGAGACGGCGATCGCGGACGGCTTCGAGCTCGTCGCGATGGCGCGCGCCTTGCTGCGCGAACCCGACCTCGTGCAGACGTTCGCCAAAGATGAGCGCAACGAAGGACTGTGCGTGCACTGCAACAAGTGCATGCCGACGATCTACTCCGGCACGCGCTGCGTTCTCGTCTGACGCAGGCTTTGCGAGGTTCGCGCGGCGTCGGGATAGGCGTCGGCGCGGTCGTCACCTGTGGTCACCGCACCCGCACGTGACCGGACGATGAGCCAGACCGCAAGACCCATGATCGCCAGCGCAAGCGGGATGTGGACCGCCGTCAGTGTGTCCTTGCCTTGGTCACGGATGAGTCCACCGAGATAGGACTCGACGAGCAATAACGCCGTAAGCGCGGCCCCGCCCAACCACAGGTCGCGCCGCGCGCGAACACGAACGAACGCAACCACCGTGGCAATCGCGGTCAGGATCAAGGCGACGTCTCCGCCGCGTGCGTGGACGTCGATCCAGCTGCCGGCCGACTCGCCCTGGTTCTCGTGCTCGAGGAAGATGCCGGCCCACACGCCCTGCAGCAGAATCGCGGCTCCCGCAAGCGTGAGCAGCGCCGTGTAGGCCTTCGAGGTCATCCGTCGTGTGTGCATACGTACATAACGTGTCGCGGCCTCGCGCCGTTCAGCAGCTGCGCTGCATTTGACGGGAAATTTACAAATCGCGCAGCACGCGGCGAAGGAGTTTGCCGGTCTCGTCCCGGGGCACCGTGTCGACGAACTGCACGGACCGTGGTCGCTTGTATGGCGCCAACCGTTCGTTCGCCCTCGCAGTGAGTGCGGCGCGAACGGCGGACTCGCCGGCATCCGGTGCAAGGACGACATACAGAGCGACAACTTCGCCGACCTCGTTGTCGGGCACACCGACTGCACACATGTCGGCAACGCCGGCTACGTCGCTCAGTGCCGACTCGATCTCGGCCGGATAGACATTGACGCCCGCGGTGATGACGACGTCGGCCGAGCGACCGGAAAGGTAGAGATAGCCGTCGCTGTCGAGATGGCCGATGTCGCCGACAGTGAACGCATCACCGGCGTGCGCGCCCTCGGTCTTGTTGTCGTCGCCGGCATAGCGGAAGCGCCGACCGGTCTCACTGCGGAAGAACACAGTGCCCGTTTCGCCAGCTGGCAACGGCGATCCGTTCGCGTCGTGGATGTCCACCTGCATGCCCGGCAGCGGCCGACCGACGGTTGCCGGTCGCTGCTGCCACTCGCCCGGCCCGACGATCGTGAGTCCGCCCTCGGTGAAGCCGTAGTACTCGACCAGCACATCGCCGAACCAGTTGGCGATCGCCTCCTTGATCGGGAGGGGGCACGGCTCACCGCCGTGCAGCAGCGTGCGCAGCGCGGGTGCGGGCGGTTGCGAACGATCGACGTCGGGCAACGCCAGCAGCTGGCGGAACATCGTCGGCACCATGATGGTGCTCGTCACGTCGGCCGTGGCCAGCGCGTGGAGTGCATCGCTCGCTGACCAGCGCGGCAGGATGCGTAACGTCGCGCCGCGGGCCATCGCACCGAACCCGAACGTTTGCGGCGCACCGTTGAACAGCCGCGACAGGAATAGGTGCGCGCCGTCGCCAGGAAGCCGGAGCGCCTCCGCCCAGCGCGCCAGTCCCGACCAGCCGGCCGCGAAGGGCGTCGTGCCGGAACCTGCCATGACGACACCCTTGGGTCGTCCGGTCGTGCCGGACGTGTAAGGCATCTTGTAGCCGCAGCGCTCGCCGCTCGGCTCGTGTCGCTCCTGGCGAGCGAGCCAGTCCTCGTAGCCGGCGTCGAGATCGATCAGCGGGACGCCGCGCGTCGTCGCGGCGTCCCGCGCGCCGTCGCGGTCGGCGATGACCACTGCCGTGTCGGCGTCATCGAGCACCGCGCCGACCTCGTCGCTGGTCCAGCCGGTCTTGACCGGTGTATAGGCACATCCGGCTCGCCAGGCACCGAGAACGGATTCGACGAACTCCGTGCGGTTGCTGACACAGATGACAACATGCGATCCCGGTGTCGCACCTAGCGCTTCGAGGCCGTGCGCGACCGCGTTCGTCCGCTCGTCGAGCTCACGCCAGGTATGACGTTTGTCGCCGCACTCCACGGCGATGTCGTCCGGTCCTCGCCCGGACAGCTCGTGGAGGCGGGTCACAGCATTGAAGCAAGAGCGTCGGCGTGCTCGTCCGCCGTACCGAACTCCGTCGCGTGCAGCCACGCGCGCTTGAGGAAGAAGTGCACCGGCACTTCCCAGGTGAAGCCCATGCCGCCGTGCACTTGCACCGCCGCGCGGCCGTTGGTGGTCGCGGCCTCGTCGGCCAGCAGCTTGGCGCCAGCGACGACACGGGCGGTGTCGTCCGCGTCGGCAGCGTCGAGCGTGACTGCCGCGGCATGTATGGCGACCCGGGCCAGTTCGGCGCGGACGAACATGTCGGCGCAGATGTGCTTGACCGCCTGGAACGATCCGATCGTGCGCCCGAACTGCTCACGTTCCTTGGCATAGGACACCGCGAGCTCCGTGAGTCGCGCCGCGAGCCCCGTCTGCAGGGCGCCGGTCAAAACCGCGCCCTCCCAGCGAGCCCGGGTCGTCGCTGCGCCGTCGCCGATGACCGGCCCGTCGGGTGCGACTGCGAGCTCCGTCAACGGCGTCAACGGGTCGACCGGCTCGGCCACTGGTGTGCCCGAGACCCCGCTTGCCCAGCGTTGCTCGGAGCCATCGAGGACGAGTACGGCGTCGGCGATGTCGAGGTGTGTGACGAGCAACGGTGACTGCGTCGTGTCGAGCACTGTGACCGTGCCTTTGTTGCGACCGGCGGCGAGGAACGTCCCGACGAGTGGACCGGCCACGCAGGCTCGGCCCAGCTCCTCGAATACGAGAACCGCGTCAGCGAAGCCGAGCCCCAGCTCGGTGCGCAGCGAGAAGACGCCGGTCTCCGTCAGCGTCCGCCACAGGACGGGGTCGAAGCCGTGCGGCAGCTTGTCGAGCGGGAAACGGTCGGCGAGCAGGTCGCGCACGCCACGCTGCAGCTCGAGCTGGTCGTCCGTCGGAAGAAAGTGCACGACTCAGCGCTCCTTCGGCAGGCCGAGGATGCGTTCGCTGACGATGTTGCGCTGGATCTGCGACGTGCCCGCTGCGATCGTGTAGGAGAGCGAGTTGATCCGCTCCTCGACGAACTCACCGCCCGGCAGTCCGCCGATGTCCGTGCGCGACAGCGCGGCCCGGTCGAGCACACGCGCCGCGAGGTCCATGAGCCGTTGCCGTGCTTCGGTGTAACGCAGCTTGAGCACCGAGGCGCCGACCCCAGGGACACCGGTTGCCTGTGCCTCGGAAACGCCGCGTTTCGTCAGCGCCCACAGCGCGTCGAACTCGGCGGCCAGATGCGCGACATCACGACGGAGACCGCGGTCGTCCCACGCAGCCACGCCGCTGCGCGTGACCTTCTTGGCAATCGCGACGAGATCAGTGACCAGTCGTTGCGAATCGACGATCTGGTCGACCCATGCGGTGCCCCGCTCGAATGACAGCGTCACCATCGTGACGCGCCATCCGTCGTTCTCCTCGCCGACCCGATTGGTGACCGGCACGCGGACGTCGTCGAGATAGACCTCGCTGAACTCACTCGACCCGAGCACTGTCGGCAGTGGCCGGATCTCGATCCCGGGCGTGTCCATCGGCAGGATCAGCCAGCTGATGCCCTTGTGCTTCGGCGCCTCGGGATCGGTGCGTACGAGCAGCTCGCAATAGTCGGCGACAGTCGCGTATGACGTCCAGAGCTTGCGGCCATTAACGATGTAACAGTCACCGTCGCGCACCGCCCGCGTGCGCAGCGAAGCGAGGTCGGAACCGGCATCGGGCTCGCTGAACCCCTGGCACCAGACCTGCTCACCGCGCAGGATCTTCGGCAGATGTGCGGCGCGCTGTTCGTCGCTGCCTTCGGCGATCAGCGTCGGGCCTGCGTGCAGCACGCCGACGAAGTTCACCCCGACGTATGGCGCTCCGGCGCGCTCGCTCTCTTCCAGAAAGATGAGATGCTCGGTCGGCGTCGCGCCACGGCCGCCGTACTCCGTGGGCCAGTTGATCCCGGCGTAGCCGGCGTCATACAGCGAGCGTTGCCAGGCGGTGTCATAGGCGCGTCGGGCCGGCCAGTCGTCGGCGGCCGGCCTCGGCGGCAGCGTCGGCAGTGTCCGCGCGAGCCACTCGCGGAGGTCGCGGCGGAACTCCTGCTCCGCCGCCGAGTAGCGCAGGTCCACGGCCGCAACGATAACCTGACGACCCGTCAGAAACCGGAGGACCGGATGGGCAGGCTCGACGGCAAGGTCGTCATCGTGACGGGCGCTGGGCAGGGAATCGGCTGGGGTGTGGCGATGGCGGTCGCCGCAGAGGGTGCCGCAGTCGTCGCGGCCGGGCGGACGCTCGAGAAGGTCGAGAAGACCGCCGACGAGATCCGTGCCCGTGGTGTCGACGCACTGGCTGTGCAATGTGATGTGCGCCGTCGGGACGAGGTCGACGCGACGGTGAGCGCGGCGCTGTCGACGTTCGGGCACATCGACGGCCTGGTGAACAACGCGCAGATGGTCGCGCTCGGGCCGGTGCTCGACATCACCGAGAAGGACGCGCGCCGGACTTGGGAAAGCGGCTTCCTCGGCTCGCTCTGGTTCATGCAAGCCTGCTATCCCGCGCTGAAGGAGTCGAAGGGTGCGGTCGTCAACCTGGGCACGGGTTCGGCGCTGCGCAACGACCTGCCCGGGTTCACGCTCTATGCGGGTACGAAGGAAATGATCCGCACGCTCACGCGCATGGCCGCGTTGGAGTGGGGCAACGACGGGATCCGGGTCAACGCCTGCATTCCCAACGGCATGTCGCCGGGCTTGCAGATGTGGTCGGAGTTCTCACCCGGTGAGTTCGACGACTTCGTCAACACGATCCCGCTGGGCCGGGTCGGGCGACTGGAGGAGGACGTCGGCCGTGCGGTCGCCTTCCTGCTCTCCGACGACGCGGCCTACGTCACCGGTTCGACGCTTATGGCCGACGGCGGTCAGGCGTATCTGCGATGAGACACCCCACGACGTTGCTCCGCTTCGCTCCACAACGCCGCGGGGGCCCCCAATGACGGTCGACGGGCGGATCGTCGTCGTCACCGGCGCCGGCGGTGGACTGGGCCGGGCACACGCGCTCGCCTTTGCCGCCGAAGGCGCACGCGTCGTCGTCAACGACATCGGTACCTCGCGCGAAGGCGAAGGTACGTCGACAGCGCCCGCGCAGCAGGTGGTCGAGGAAATTCGTGCGTCCGGTGGCGAGGCTGTCGCCAACGCGGATGACGTCGCTGACTGGGACGGCGCAGCGAGTCTCATCCGGACAGCCGTCGACGCGTTCGGGGGGCTCGATGTCGTCGTCAACAACGCAGGCTTCCTGCGCGACCGCATGCTGGCGAACATGTCCGTCGAGGAGTGGGACGCGGTCATCCGGGTGCATCTGCGTGGCCACTTCTGCCCGATGCGTCATGCCGTGACGTTCTGGCGGGACGAGGCGAAGGCCGGCCGGATGCCGGATGCGCGCCTCATCAACACCTCGTCCGGCGCTGGTCTGATGGGAAGCGTCGGCCAGGGCAACTACGCCGCCGCGAAAGCCGGTATCGCCGCACTGACGCTCAACGCCTCAGCTGAGTTCGGGCGGTACGGCGTGACCGCCAACGCCATCGCCCCGGCGGCGCGGACCCGCATGACCGAGGTCGCCATGCCGGACATGATGCGCGCACCGGAAGGCGGCTTCGACGCGATGGCACCGGAGAACGTCTCGCCGCTGGTCGTCTGGCTCGGCTCCACCGAGTCGACGGACGTGACCGGCCGCGTCTTCGAGGTCGAAGGCGGCGTCATCAGCGTGGCCGACGGCTGGCAGCACGGCCCTCGAATCGACAAGGGTGAGCGTTGGGCCGTCAGCGAGGTGGGTGACGCCGTACGCAAGCTGCTCGAGCAGGCGCCGGCGCCGGCACCGGTTTACGGCACGTCGTGACGGCCGCATTTCTCGCCGGCGTACCCGCGCAGCGTCGCCCAGCCGCCCGGCGTCGCCCCGTCCACGCGGACCGAGCGGTGGCTGAACAGCCAGCGGTCACTGTCGCGGTGAAAGCGGTCGGTGTACCGGCCCCAGTGGTCCAGACCGTTGACGGTGAGCACCTGGAAGTAGGAGCGCGCACTTGCATGGTTCGGGTCGGCAATGTCGATCTTCAACGTCGCGACGTGATGGCGGATCAGCTCCGGATGCGGCCCGGTCGCACCGGTGAAGACCTCGCGGATGGCGTCCCGACCGACATGGTCGACCTTGTCGATCGTCAGGGTGGCGTCCTGCGTGAACAGCGCCACCATGTCGTCGATCCAGCCTCGGTCCCCGGCCAGGTTGTAGTGCGCGACGAGATCGCGGATCCTTTCCCGCGCGACCAGCTCCCAGTGCTCCACCCGGAAAGGCTCGCACGATGACGACTGAGTTGTTGGAAGCTCCGACGATTTGGGAACTTGTGCGTCGGCGCGCGCAACTCTCCGCCGGCCGGGTCATGCTGCTCGACGCGGCCGGTCGACGGGTGACGTTTGACGAGCTGGAGCATCTCGCCGAGCGCACCGCGGCAGGCTTGCTTGACCAAGGCGTCGAACCCGGCTCGCTCGTCACCTGGCAGTTACCGACGCGCATCGACAGCGTTGTCGTGTCGATGGCGTTGGCGCGACTGGGCGTCATACAGAATCCGATCCTGCATCTCTACCGGGAGCGTGAGGTTGCCGCTGTCCTCCGGCAGAGCAATCCGGCTTTCGTGCTCGTTCCCGGCATTTGGCGCGACCGCGACTTCGGGACCATGGCCAAGTCGTTGGCGGCCGACCTGCCCTCGCCACCGGTCGTCATCGAGCTCGGTGACCAGCTGCCGGATGGCGACCCGGCGACGTTGCCGGCACCGCACGCGGACGGCACCGAGCTGCGCTGGGTCTACTACACCTCCGGTACGACGTCCGAGCCCAAGGGAGCACGGCACAGCGACCAGACGCTGATGGCCGGCGGCCGCGGACTCGCCGCGGCGCTCGACATGTCCGCCGACGACCTCGGGTCGATCGCGTTCCCGTATTCACACATCGCCGGCCCGGACTACTTGCTGATGATGTTGTCGGCCGGGTTCGGTGCGGTGCTCATCGAGGCGTTCGTGCCTAGTGAGGCGGTAAGCGTCTATCGCGACCTCGGCGTCACCATGTGCGGCGGCAGCACGGCGTTCTACCAAATGTTCCTCGGTGAACAACGCAAGTCACCGGACGCCGCGATCATCCCGACCCTGCGCATCATCTCCGGCGGCGGCGCTGCGAAGCCTGCCGAGCTGTTCTATGACATCGAGCGCGAGATGGGCGTCCGGCTCGTGCACGGCTATGGCATGACGGAGATCCCCATGATCGCGATGGGCTCGCCGCACGACAGCGACGAGCAGCTCGCGAACACCGAAGGCAAGCCGGTCCTCGGCGCGGAGGTGCGCATCGTCAAGGAGGACGGTGTCGTCGCTGGTGCGGACGAAGAAGGTGAGGTGCGCGTCCGCGGCCCCGTGGTGATGCTCGGCTACACCGACCCCGCCGCTAATGCAGCGGCGTTCGACGAGGACGGCTGGTTTCGCACCGGCGACCTGGGCGTCCTACGTGCCGATGGCCATGTGCGGCTGACCGGGCGACTCAAGGACGTCATCATCCGCAAGGGCGAGAACATCTCCGCCCGCGAGCTCGAAGAGGTGCTGTTCACACATCCGTCAGTCGGGGATGTCGCTGTCATCGGCCTGCCGGATGCGGAGCGGGGCGAGCTCGTGTGTGCAGTGGTGGAGCCGCCATCCGACGGTGCGGCGCTGACATTCGACGAGATGGTCGCGTTCCTCACCGACGCCGGCCTGATGCGGCAGAAGATCCCGGAGCGACTGGAGGTCGTCGACCGCCTGCCGCGAAACGAGACGCTCAACAAAGTCTTGAAATACAAGCTACGAGAGCAGTTCGCATGACCGACGGGTTGACGACCGAGCAGACCAGCGGCGTGCTGCGGCTGACAATCGAAAGACCCGACGTCCATAACGCGTTGGACTGGAAGACCCGAGAGGCGCTCGTTGCCGAGCTCGAGCGGGCCAGCGCTGACGCGGCGGTGCGGGTCGTCGTCCTCACCGGGGCCGGCGAGCGGGCGTTCTGCACCGGCGCCGACCTGCGCGTGCCGGTCCCCACGCCGCCCAAGCCTGAGGGGGCGCCGGCTCGGCTGCAAGGTGACGTCGCGCGCAGCATCAGCACCGGCTGGCAGCGGGTGATCACGACCGTGCTCGACTGCGAAAAGCCGATCGTTGCCGCGGTGAACGGCACGGCGGCAGGCGCGGGAATGCATCTGGCTCTGGCCTGCGACGTCATCGTCATGGCGGCGACCGCAAAGCTGGTCCCGGTCTTCGTCCGCCGGGGCATCGCGCCCGACGCCGCCGGTGCCTACCTGCTGACGCGGCTCGTCGGGCCGCATATAGCCAAGCGGTTGTATCTGTTCGGCGACGACGTGCCGGCGGACGAGGCGCTGCGCCTCGGTCTGGTGAGCAGTGTGGTCGCCCCGGACGGGCTCGTCGCTGCGGCGGACGCTGTCGCGGCCCGCCTCGCCGCCGGACCGACGCGCACGCTCGGGCTGACGAAGCGCCTGGTCAACCGAGCGCTGGACGGGGACCGCGAGGCGGCACTTAACGACGAGGCGTGGGCGCAGGAGCTCGTCATGACGACTGAGGACGCGCAGGAAGGCGTACGCGCTTTCGTCGAGCGGCGCGAGCCGACGTTCCGGGGCTGGTGAGCCGATGCCTGGTTATGAAGTGGTCGGTCATTCGGCCGCGGGGCCGGAGAAGGTCTTCGCGGTTCTCGCGGACGGTGCCGGTTGGTCGGCATGGGCGGGGCCGATGGTCGTGAAGTCGTGGTGGGAGCGCGAGGGGGATCCGGCGCCGGGCGGCGTAGGTGCGATTCGCGCGCTTGGTGTCAAGCGGGTCGGCAGTCGGGAAGAGATCGTCGGCTACGACCCGCCACATCACCTGGCCTACACGATCCTGTCCGGTCTCCCCGTGCGTGACTACCTCGCTGACGTGCGGCTCACGCCGGACGGCAGCGGCACCCGCATCACGTGGAGCGGCTCGTTCACGCCGAAGGTTCCCGGGATGGGCGGCATGCTGCGCCTGTTCCTACGGTCGACGATCAGTAGCTTTGTCCGCCGCCTCGCCAAACACGCCGAGCAGTCCTAGGGGGTCCCATGCAGATGAACGTGACGCATCGGTTCGACGCGGATGTCGAGACCGTGTTCGGGCTGATGTCCGACCCCGACTTCCTGCTGCGCAAGTACGCCGATCAGGGTGCGAGCGACATCCAGGTCGACTGCGACCAGCGGGAGGACGGCCCGACGATCGTCAGCCGGCGCAAGGTGACCATCGACCTGCCGGGCTTCGCCAAGAAGGTCATGCAGCCGACGAACACTGTCGTTCAGACCGACGAGTGGGCACCTGCCGGCGGCGACGGAAGCCGCGTGTGCAAGTACCGCGTCGAGGTCCAAGGCGTCCCGTCACGCATCAACGGCACCGTGACGTTGTCACCGGACGGCGCCGGCACCCGGCAGGATGTGGTCGCTGAGATGAAGGTCTCGATCCCGCTGCTGGGCGGCAAGCTCGAGAAGTTCGCCGTAGAGAACGGCGTGCAGTCGCTGGAGCAGGAGGCGGCCTTCACCGCCAAGGAGCTGGCCGGTTAGGCCTTGGCGGCGATCAGACCGAAGCGCCGGAGCACCGGTCGCGACCAATGCGCGGTGAAGGCGATCCCGGTCCAGGTGATCGCCAGGCCGGTGAACGAGTGCGCTGCCATGAAAGCGGAGACCGGCAGGTTGAGCAGGAGCAGCAGCGTCACTGCGGCGTTGACGAAGTAGATACCCGCCCACAGGAACGACAGCCGGCGGAAGTGCGCGCGCATCTCGGCGCTCTCCGCAACCTCGGCGGGGAGCGGGCACAGGTCGCCGGCGAGTCGGTGGATCAGCGGCTGACCGGCCGCGAGCGTAGCGATGAACATCGCCCCGACGACGACGGTGGTGACGATCGGCTGGACGAAGTACAGCTTTGTGCTTCCGGTGGAAACTGCGAGCGCGATGCGGACGCCCAGCAGCACGCTCGTCAGGATCAGCATCGCCGGGATGCGCTGGCGGCGGACTGCTCGCCACGCCAGCAAGGTCAGGGCCCAGCCCGCGGCCAGGGCAAAGGCGGCGTTGCGCCCTTCCGTGAACCAACCCATGTAGAACAGGAGCGTCGGGACGACCGTCGAGATCAAGATGTTGGGTCCGGCATGCTTCAGCAGCGCGACAAAACCCAGGCGGTGGTGCTCTGTTGTCGACAAGGTCGCCCTTCCAGCTATCCCCCGTTTAGCCCAACGACGGGGTCAGTCGCTGGTGACGGGTTACCCGAGTTTTCGGGACGTTGACCGACGGACTTCAGCGCTAGATACGGTTTGTCCTACATGCGTTTCTGACGCCCCGTCAGATTCACCCCCGTGATCGCATAGCCTGAGCGTGTGCGAGGCATTCTCGGCTGGGGCGTGCACGTCCCGTATCGCCGGTTGGACCGGACGACGATCCCGGCCGTTGCCGGGACCGGCGGGGGCAAAGGCACCCGCGCAGTCGCGTCGTACGACGAGGACACGACCACCATGGCGGTCGAGGCGGCGCGCCGAGCCCTGCGCGGAGCACCGGCCGGCCCGCGCACTGTCTGGCTCGCCACGACGAATCCGGCGTATCTCGACAAGACCAACGCAACCGCCGTCCACGCTGCGCTCAGACTCGACCGCACCGTGCCGGCGTACGACGCAGTCGGCTCCGTGCGTTCCGGGCTCGGTGCGCTGCAGGCCGCGCTGGACGCACCGGCGGCCGCGCTCGTCGTCGCGAGCGACCTCCGGGTCGGACGGCCAGGGGGCACGGAGGAGAGTGCGGGTGGCGACGCCGCGGCCGCGCTGCTGGTCGGCTCCGACGAGGACGGCCCCCTTCTCGCCGAGGCAGTCGCCCACGTCGGTTTGAGCGAGGAGTTCCTCGACCGGTGGCGGGTCCCCGGTGAGCCCGCGTCGCGGACGTGGGAGGAGCGCTTCGGCGAGACGAAGTACCTGCCCCTTGCGACCGAGGCGCTGAAGTCGGCGCTGGGCGCAGCCGGGCTCGAGCCCTCCGCCGTCGACCACCTGGTCGTGGCGGGTCAGCACGACCGGGCCTGCGCAGCGACCGCGAAGAAGGCCGGGGTGCCCGCCGAGCGGATCGTCGACCGGCTCGCCGCCACCCTTGGCAATCCCGGTGCGGCCCAGCCGATGCTGTTGTTGGCGTCTGCGCTCGAGTCGGCCGGACCTGGCGAGGTGGTCGTCCTGCTGGTGCTGGCGGATGGCGCCGAGGCGTTCGTCTTCCGGACCACGGCCGCAATCGCCGCGCACCGGACGGTCGCTCCGGTCGCGTCGGCAGTGGCTGCGGGTGCCGCGATTCCCTACGGCCGCTATCTCGCCTGGCGGGGGATGCTGCCGGTCGAGCCTCCGCGCCGGCCGGAACCCGCCCGGCCCTCGGCGAGCGCAGCCGGTCGGAGCACCGACTGGAAGTTCGGCCTCACCACGGCCGCCGGGGTGCTGGCCGAGCAACGGGGCACGGTGACGACGTTCACGATCGACAAGCTCGCGTACTCGCCGAGCCCACCGGTCGTCTTCGCGGTGGTCGACTTCGATGACGGCGAGCGGCTGCCGATCGAGCTGACCGACGTCGATGCCGGCGAAGTCACCGTCGGTATGCGCGTCGAGATGACGTTTCGCCGCTTGTTCACCGCTGACGGGATCGCCAACTACTTCTGGAAGGCACGTCCGGTGCGTGAAGGCGACAGCCAATGAGTAGTCATGGCATTCGTGATCGGGTGGCCATCGTCGCCATGGGCTGCACACGTTTCGCCGAACACTTCGACAAAGGCACCGATGACCTGTTGATCGAGGCCACGAGCGAGGCGTGCGCGGGTGCCGGAGTCACCCCCAACGACATTGACGCATTCTGGCTCGGGACCGCGCAGTCCGGCATGAGCGGCATCACGCTCGCCCGTCCGTTGAAGCTCGAGGGCAAGCCCGTGACGCGGGTGGAGAACTTCTGCGCGACCGGGTCGGAGGCGCTGCGGCAAGCGGCCTACGCCGTTGCGTCCGGCGCGTACGACGTCGCGATGGCCGTCGGCGTCGAGAAGGTCAAGGACTCGGGTTACCAGGGCCTCAACGCCTTCCCGATCCCGACGGACGGCACGCAACGATCGCTGACGGCGGCCGCGATGTTCTCGATGGTCGCGCCGGCCTACGCGAAGCGTTATGGCGTGGACACCGACGAGATGCGCACCGTGCTCGCGCGGATCGCGTCGAAGAACCACGCCAACGGCGCCCGTAACCCGAAGGCGCAGTTCCGCAAGGAGATGTCGGTCGAGCAGCTGTGCGGCATGCCAGCAGTTGCCGGCAGCCTCTCGGTCTTCGACTGCGCCGGCGTCGCGGACGGTGCTGCCGCCGCGATCGTCTGCCGGGTCGAGGACGCCCACCGCTACACCGACAAACCGCTGATCGTGAAGGCGCTGTCGTTCGTGGCCGGCAACGGGAGCGGGCTCGAGGATCCGGCCTACGACTACACCTGTTTCCCTGAGGTGGCCGCCTCAGCAGCCGATGCCTACGCCCAGGCCGGGATCACCGACCCGCGGGCCGAGCTCGCCATGGCCGAAGTGCATGACTGCTTCACCCCAACCGAGCTGGTGCTCATGGAGGACCTCGGCTTCTGCGAGCGCGGCACCGCGTGGAAGGAAGTGCTGGCCGGCACCTTCGACCGCGACGGCGAGCTGCCGGTCAACCCCGACGGCGGCCTCAAGTCCTTCGGCCACCCGGTGGGCGCGTCCGGGCTGCGCATGCTCTACGAGGCGTGGTTGCAGCTGCGCGGCGAGGCGCCCGAGGAGCGGCGGATCTCGACGTATGGCGCCCGGTCGCTGGCCCTCACCCACAACCTCGGCGGCTATCCGGGCGAGATGGTCAGCTTCGTAGGAATCGTGGGAACTGCGACATAACTGCGTGTGACACCTGGCGTTGATTCACAACCGGGCAATGTCAGACTTGGGCGGTGATGGGCGCAGAAGCAGCGGGGAAGGCGACCGTTCCGGCCGCCGCCACCGACCGCGTCTGCCTGGAGCTGCCCGACCAGCCTGAGGCCGTGCGCGACGGGCGGCACTTCGTCCGCGCGCAACTGCGCGAACGCGTCGCCGACACGGTTGCCGACGACGCCGCGCTGATCACCGCGGAGCTGCTGGCCAACGCGATCCAGCACGGCCAGCCGCCGGTCGTCCTGTGCGTGCAGGTGCGGGACAACCTGGTCCGGCTCGAGGTCCAGGACGGCAGCGGACGTAGCCCGGTGCGCCCGGCCCCGAGCACGGCGAACATGACCGGGCGCGGGATCACGCTGATCGAGGCGCTGTCAACGCGGTGGGGGGTCGATCGCGGGCCCGGCGATGGCAAGACCGTGTGGAGCGAGGTCGTCCCGGTCGACGCCGGCACCGGAATCGCCGCGGACGACGACATCGAGGCGCTGCTCGGCAAGTGGGACGACGAGCCGTTGACGGACGAGGAGCGGCATACGGTCGTCCTCGGCGACGTGCCGACCGATCTGCTGATCGCCGCCAAGGCGCATATCGACAACCTCGTCCGCGAGTTCTCGCTCGCGGCAGCAAGCCCATCGATGGTTCCCGGCCCGCTCGCCGAACTCATCGAGACCGTCGTCCACGGGTTCTCGGAAGCCCGGGTCGCGATCAAGCGGCAGGCAGTCGCTGCGGCCCGCCGCGGCGAGCCCCGGACTCGGCTGACGCTGAAACTGCCCTTGCGCGCCGCGGACGCCGGGCAGGCCTACCTCGCCGCATTGGACGAAGCGGATGAGTACGCGCGCGCGGCCCGCCTGTTGACCCTGGAGACGCCGGCAGATCACCGGCTGTTCCGGCACTGGTATGTCGAGAACGTCGTCGCTCAGCTTCGCCAGCTCGGGGCGGGGTCGCGGCCCGCGCCTGTCATCCCGTTCGAAGACGTGTTGGTCGCCGAGATCCGCCGCCTTTCCGAAGCAGAGCGGCTCAGCGCACGCGCCGCGCAGCTGCAGCGGGTGACCGCAGCGCTGGCCCGCGCGCGGACGCCATCCGACGTCGCCAACGTCGTCATCTCCGAAGGCGTCGGCGCTCTCGGTGCATCCGGTGGCGGCCTGCTCGTCCCGTCCGGCGACGGTGAACACATCGCCGTACCCGGTGCCATCGGTTATGGCGAAGCGCTGGTCGACGCGTTGCGTGAGGAACGCCTTGATGCGCCGCTGCCGGCGGCGACAACCTTGCGCACCGGCGAAGCGGTGTGGATCGAAACGCAGGACGAGCGCGATCGCCGCTTCCCGATGATGCGCGGTTTCGAAGAGTCGAGCATCGCGATGTGCGCTGTCCCCCTGTTCGTCGGAGACCGACTTCTCGGGGCGCTGCGGTTCAGCTTCGACACCAGCAAGCTGTTCGACGACGACGAGCGTGCCTTCGTGCAAGCACTTGCGGCGCTGACCGCGCAGACGCTGCAACGAACCGAACTCTACGAAGCGGAGCGGCGCGCGACCCTCGAATTGCAGCGCGCCCTGTTGCCACAGTCGATTGTCGGTGCCGACGGATGGGATTTCGCGGCGCACTACAGCCCTGCTGGTGGCCAGGAAGCGGGCGGCGACTTCTGGGACGTGATGCCGCTACCGGATGGGCGCATCGCGGCGATCGTGGGCGACGTGATGGGCCGAGGAGTGTCGGCTGCCGCGGCCATGGCGCAGATCCGCTCGACGATGCGTGCGTATGCCGTTGACGACCCGGACCCGGTTTCCGTCTTCGAGCGCGTCGACACGTTCTTCCATCACTTCGACTTCGACCAGATCGTGACTGCGGTCTACTTCCTCGTCGATCCGGTGTCGAGCTCCATCCGCGCCGCCAGCGCCGGACATCTGCCCCCGTTACTCGCCGGGGCGACCGGCTGCACGGTGCTCCCGCTGCCGATCGGTGTGCCGTTCGGAGTCGGCACTGACACGCGGCTGATGACGATGATCGAGGTTCCCCCAGGCGCGTCCCTGGTTGCCATCACTGACGGATTGGTGGAACGACGTGGTGAGGACATCGACGTGGGCGTGGCCAGGCTTGTCGAAGCGTGCGGACATGCCAACGAGTTGGATGCGGCGGCGCTGTTGAAACACGTGGTGTCGTCAGCTACCTCCGACCGCGACCATGACGACGACGTCACCGTTCTCGTCCTGAGGCACCTATGACACTCGAAGCCGTCAGCAGCGACGACCCGTTCGCGGACGTTCTCGCGGCCAACCAGGAGCACGCGCGCTCGTTCACCCGTGGGCCGGAGAAGGGTATCGCCGCCAAGAAGTTGGCACTGCTCACCTGCATGGACTCGCGCATCGATCCGTTGGCGATGCTCGGCCTTCGTGCCGGCGACGCCAAGATCTTGCGCAACGCCGGTGCGCGGGTGACGGACGACGTCTTGCGGACGTTGGTGTTGGCGTCATACCTGCTCGGTGTGGACCGGGTGATGGTGGTCGCCCACACCGGATGTCGCATGGCGGGCGGGACCGAAGACGACGTGCATCACGCGATCGCCGAGGCCGGCGGCCCTGACACCACGAGCCTGTCCTTCCTCACGACGACCGATCAGGAGGCGTCGCTGCGCGGCGACGTACGACGCATCGAGGCCTGGCCTTATCTGCAAAACCTGTCTGTCGGTGGCTTCGTCTATGACCTGGCGACCGGTGAGCTGCGTCGGGTGGTCTAGCCACCCGCACGGTTTCTGACGGGGCATCAGATAACGTTCGCGCCGTGACGGACTTCCTCAAGGGCAAGGTCGTGGCAGTGACCGGTGCGGGTCGCGGCATCGGTCGGGCGATCGCACTCGCATGCGCCGCCGAAGGCGCGACTGTCGTGGTGAACGACTACGGCGTCAGCATCGACGGGAACGAGCCATCGAGCGAGGTGGCGCAAGCAGTCGTTGACGAGATCGCCGGTGCTGGTGGGACCGCGATTGCCATTGCCGACGACATCTCGACGATGGCGGCCGGCGAGCGGATCGTCCAGACCGCGATCGACAACTACGGGCGCCTCGATGGCGTTGTCTGCGTCGCCGGCATCCTGCGTGAGCGGATGTTGTTCAACATGTCCGAGGAAGAGTGGGACGCGGTCATCGCCACCCATCTGAAGGGAACGTTCACGGTCTTCCGCGCCGCTTCTGCCGTGATGCGCAAGCAGGAGGGGGGCGGCTCGCTCGTGGCGTTCGCGAGTGGCGTCGGCATGTGGGGCAGCGTGTCGCAGGCGAACTATGCCGCGGCCAAGGGCGGGATCGTCGCCCTCATGCGCAGTGCCGCGGTCGGCTTGCAGAAGTATGGCGTGACCGCCAACGCCATCGCGCCTGTCGCCAACACTCGTATGGCGGCCAACGTGCCGGGTGGCACCGCGGAGTCGGGTGAACCCGAGGACGTCGCGCCGATGGTCGTCTACCTGCTCTCGGACGCCGCCCGCGACATCACCGGCCAGACCTACACGGTCGTCGGCGGCCGGGTCGGGCTGTGGAGCCAGCCGCGCGAGATTCGCGAGATGACGAAGGACGGTCGCTGGACCGTCGAGGAGCTGGCCGACCGCCTGCCGAGCGAGGTCGGCATCGATCGGCTGCCGATGTTCGAGTACATCGAGATGATGCAGAAGAAAGCAGCGGCAGAGCAGTCGTGAGCGTCACCGGGCCGCCGCCCTATCCGACGGGGCACGACCTGCTCGCCGGCAAGACGGTGCTCGTCACGGCGGCGGCCGGGACCGGCATCGGCTTCGCGACGGCGAAGCGCTGCGCCGAAGAGGGCGCGATTGTCGCGATCAGCGATCGGCACGAGCGACGACTTGCGGAGTCAGCCGAGCAGCTGGCCGACGTGATGGGCCGCCAGCCGGTTGCTGTGCCCTGCGACGTCACGGTCGAAGCCGACGTACAGCGGATGTTCGACGCGGTCGGTGCCTTCGACGTGCTGGTCAACAACGCCGGGCTCGGGGGGACGGCCGAGCTCGTCGACATGGCTGACGAGCAGTGGGCACGCGTTGTCGACGTGACACTGACGGGAACGATGCGGTGCACGCGAGAGGCGTTACGTCGCTTGCAGTCCGCTGGTCGCGGCGGCGCGATCGTCAACAACGCCTCGGTCATCGGTTGGCGCGCGCAGGCCGGGCAGGCGCACTATGCCGCGGCGAAGGCCGGTGTCATGGCCCTGACGCGCACCGCTGCGGTCGAGGGCGCAGCGTTCGGCGTACGGGTCAACGCCGTCGCGCCATCCTTGGCGATGCACGCAAACCTCGCAAAGGTGACGACCGACGAACTGTTGAGCGAACTCACTGCGCGCGAGGCCTTTGGCCGTGCCGCCGAGCCGTGGGAAGTCGCGAACGTCATCGTGTTCCTCGCCAGCGACTATGCGTCATACCTCACCGGCGAAGTCCTCTCGGTCAGCAGCCAACACCCGTAACTGCTGCGTTGAGTGCGACGTTCGCGCTCGTTCCAGGCGGTACAAATCGGCGTGAACGTCGCACTCAACATTGGCCGGGCGCAATAGGGGGTACAGCTATGACATGTTCAGGCTTGGCACTCTTCTGCTGGTTGTGTGGTTCGCGATTGGTGCGCTAGCGGCGTGGCAGCGCGACTACTTCAAGCACGAGACGCGGACGTGCGCCAAGGGCGGGACGATTGCTGCGACAGTGGCGGCCGGGCCACTCAACTACATGGGCGTGAACCCGAAGGTGCATTGCTCACTCCCGCAGCCGAGCTAGTTGGTCCTAGCAAGAGGTGCGCATCGCGCCGTAGCTGGTGCTGTATGACGCTGCGCGCGAGCCGACGAAGTCGATGGTGTTGTAGCGGAAGCGGCCACTGCTCTTGGTCCAGATCCCGATATAGCGCGCACTTGCATCCAAGATGTTCGCGCGGTGCTCCGGGCTGCGCATGTAAGCGTTGAACAGCCAGCTCGCGCCCGAGTCCGTTGAGGACATCCCGACATTCTCGTCATAACGGGTCAGCATGCGCGAACCGTGCGTCTCGAGCTGGCGGAGCAACGAGGCGTTGTGCGCGAGCGCCTGCGACGCAGCCAGGTGGCAGGTCCACCCGTGCGCGACGTCGGTGGTGCCGGCGGCGACGGCGAGCTGGACCAAGCCGTGCGAGGCGCGAACGTTGTTGATGAGTGTCAGCAGCTTCGAGTCGAATGACGTGAGCGTTCCCCCGGCCACTGACGCGGTCGCGTCGGCCGGCGCAGCGGTGGCGATGGTTCCGGCCACGGCGGCGGTCGTCGCGAGCGCGGCTGCGGCGATCGTCAGTCGGGTCCGACGGAACTGCATCTGGGCCTCCAAGCTGTGAACTCCTGCTGGGGTACTAGTTCTTTCGGCCTACGCTTACCCCGACTTGACTAGCCCGAACGGAGCAATCCTAGAAATTCTCGTGGGTAAATAAGGGATTTCAGTCCCTCATGTCCTGACTTGTTCCATGGACAAATCGGAACCTGACGCCCCGTCAGATACGCTTCGCGCGTGACGTCGGAGCGGACATTTCGGCTGTACATCGATGGCGAGTGGGTTGAACCCGCGGCTGGCCATTACGCGGTCATCAATCCGGCGACGGAGGATGTCGTCGCTGAGGCACCCGAGGCGAGTCGCCAACAGGTGTATGACGCCTGCCGGGCGGCGAAGGCAGCGTTTCCGGCGTGGTCGCGCACCAGGCCGGAAGAGCGCGCCGAGATCTTGCACCGCGTTGCCGACGTCATCGGCAAGCACGCGGACGACTACGCACCACTCGCCCAAGCTGAGACCGGCGCGACCTCGGCGACGGTCAAAGCTCTTCAGGTCAACGTCGCCGTGCAGCGGTTCCGGCGCTATGCCAAGGGCGCGCTCGAGCCGGTGGAGATCCCGCTGCCGCCGACCGCCACCGAGTCGACCCCGTTGGCAAAGGGCGGACTGCTCGGGGCGGTCGTGGTCCGGCAACCGGTCGGCGTGGTCACGTGCATCACGTCCTACAACAACCCGTGGGCCAATCCGGCCGGCAAGATCGCGCCTGCGCTCGCGATGGGCAACACGCTGGTGGTGAAGCCGGCGCCGCAGAACCCGCTGTCCGTCTATCGGATGGCCGAGGCGCTCGAAGAGGCCGGCCTGCCGCCAGGCGTGTGCAACGTCGTCTCGGGCGCCAGCACCGAGGTCGGCGAGGCGACGGTCGACTCGCCCGACGTCGACATGGTCAGTTTCACCGGCAGCACGGCGGTCGGCCGCGCGATCGGTGCGGTTGCCGGTGGGCAGATGAAGCGCGTGCTCATGGAGCTCGGTGGCAAGGGTGCGGCGATCGTCTGCGCCGACGCCGACATCGCTGCAGCGGTAGGCGCGATCGGGACGACGTTCAGCTTCTATGCCGGGCAGATCTGTACGGCGCCCACACGCGTCTACGTGCACCGCGACGTCTACGACCACGTGGTGCAGGGCCTCGCGAAGTATGCCGGCGCGCTCAAGGTCGGCGACCCGACAGACAAGGACACCGTCGTCGGGCCGGTCATCAGCGCAGCCCATCGCGACCGCATCGAGGGCTTTCTCGAGAGCGGGCAGGACGAGGGCGCCGAGCTGATTGCCGGTGGCACCCGGCCGGCCCTCGACCGCGGCTTCTACGTCGCGCCGACACTGTTCGCCGGTTGCACCAACGACATGCGCATCGTGCGCGAGGAGATCTTCGGCCCGGTCGTTTCGGTCGTGCCGTTCGACGACGAGGACGAGGCGATCGCACTCGCCAACGACTCCGACTACGGGCTCATCAACTACGTGTGGTCCAAGGACGCCGGGCGCGCTTATCGCATCGCCCGGCAGCTGCGGGCCGGCAGCGTCGACATCAACACGGTCGCCCAGCAGATGGAAGCGCCCTTCGGCGGCTTCAAGCAGAGCGGCATCGGCCGCGACCGCGGATCGTTCGGACTGCATGCTTACAGCGAGATGCAGAGCATCGTCTGGCCAAGTTAGGAGCTCTCATGCGCGGCGTCGTCTACGACGGCAACGACTACCAGGTCGTCGACGACCTGTCGGTGAAGGATCCCGGCCCGGGCGAGATCGCCGTCGGCATCGGGGCGGCCGGGCTCTGTCACAGCGACATCTCGGTGATCACGGGAACGATCCAGTTCCCGACCCCCGTCGTCCTCGGGCACGAAGGCGCGGGTGTCGTCGAGGCGGTCGGTGAGGGCGTGACAACGGTGAAGGAAGGCGACCACGTCGTCCTCACCACGCTCGGCAACTGCGGCGCCTGCCAATACTGCGACGCCGGTCGTCCCACCATGTGCCGCTCGACCTTCGGCGCGCGACCGCAACCGTTCACCTGGCGCGGCGAGCCGGCGTACTCCTTCGCGAACGCCTCGGTCTTCGCTGAGCGCACCGTCGTCAAGGCGAATCAGGCCGTGCCGATCCCGGCCGACGTGCCGATGGCCGCCGCCGCCCTCGTCGGTTGCGGCGTCCTCACCGGCGTCGGCGCCGTGTTGCAGCGCGCACAGGTGCCGACGGGCGCGAGCGTGCTCGTCATCGGCGTCGGCGGCATCGGCCTCAACGTGATCCAAGGCGCTGCTCTCGCCGGTGCCGACCGCATCATCGCCGTCGACACCAACGCGCGCAAGCGCGACATTGCGCTGCAGTTCGGCGCGACCGACTTCGTCGAAAGCACCGACGCTGTGCGCGACGTTGCCAAGCGCGGGGTCGACTACGCCTTCGAATGCGTCGGGCACGTGAAGCTCATCCGCGCAGCAACCGACCTGCTCGACTGGGGCGGCACGTGCGTGATGCTCGGCGTCCCCGAGTCCACCGCCGAGGCGTCGTACAACGTGGCGTCGATGTACCTCGACAAGTCGATCCTCGGCTGCCGATACGGGTCGTCACAGCCGCAGCGCGACGTGCGTCGCTACGTCGACCTCTACCGGCGCGGGCGGCTCAAGCTGGATGAGCTCGTCTCGGCGAGCTATCCGCTCGAAGAGATGAAGACAGCTGTGCACGACCTGGAGGCCGGCGAGCTCGCCGCTCGCGGCGTCCTCACCTTCTGACCACGTGTACGCCGACCTGACGCGCGCCGCTCTCGTCACCAGCGAGTGTCAGAACGGCGTCATCGGGCCTGTCGCGGCGTTGCCACAACTTGCCGAGGCGGCGGCGACGACCGTGATCCCCAACGGGGCCAAGCTGTGCGCAGCGGCGCGTTCCGCCGGCATCCCGGTCGTGCACTGCACAGCCGGCCGCCGTGCCGACGGGCGAGGGTCGAACACCAACGCGCGACTGTTCATGGCGATGCGCAAGGCGCCGCAGCCGATCGAGCTCGGGGACCAAGCGACGCAGGTGATCGACGAGTTCGACGTCGCACCGAGCGACTTCGTGCTGTCGCGGATGCACGGCCTCAGTCCGATGGCGGGCACCGACCTCGACCCGATCCTGCGCAACCTCGACGTGACCTCGATCGTCGTCATCGGTGTGTCGCTCAACATCGCAATTCAGAACCTCGTCATGGACGCGGTGAACCTCGGTTATCGAGTGGTGCTGCCGCGCGACGCAGTGGCCGGCGTACCCGCGTCATACGGCGATGACGTCATCGCCAACTCGCTGTCTCTGTTGGCGGAGATCGTGACGACGGCAGAGTTGGTGGACGAGCTTCAGAGGGTGTCGAAGCAGCCGTAGAACTGGAAGAGCGGGTTCACTGTCGTGCGGCCGCTGGGAAGCGTCAGGGTGGCGGCGCCCACGAAGTTGGGTGGGCCGTCCGCTCGATAGCAGCCGTTGGATTGCACGGTGACGTCGTAGTGGACGTTGAACTGCTGCAGTCCCCCGGATGCGCCGCCCGAGTAGACCGCGATCGTGCAGAGCCAGTCATCGCCGGGCCCGCTGCTGGCGTGCCCGCGCCGGGCGCAGCTCGTGAAGGCGCGCAGCTGCGCACCGGAGGCAACCCGGCGGCCGAGAAGCTGCTGTTGGTAGATCGTCAGGTTGTTGAAGGTGTGCGTGACCGAGTCCTGCAGCCGCTCGGCCGTGATAGCCGTCGGCCCCCAGGTGCATGCCAGCGCGACGAGGACCAGCGCGGCGAGACCGACGGCGACGGCACGAACGACTCGTGACCAGTCACCTCGGCGGCCGGTGCCCGCGTCGGCGAACTCGCGGCGCCGGAAGATGGTCCACGCGACACCGAGGCTCGCGGCTGTCCATACCACGCAGACCAGGGCGGACACGATCAGCGGCCGGTAGTAGGGGTGCTGCGCGACGATCGCGTGCCAGCCGTCGAACGCCGAGCCGACGAGCAGCAGATGGGTCCACACGCTGCCGCCGACGAGAGCCAGCAGCTGCATCGCGAAACCGACGAGGATCGGGCCGAGCACACCGGCGATGCCACTCGCGGTCGCGACGGAGAAGAGCACACCGAGCGCGACGAAAGCCAACACCGGCAGCATGCTCCAGACCCAGGCGGCGGCCACCAGCGCCGCGGCATGGCCGGGTTGGATCACGTTGCCGCTCACGCCGACAGTCGGCTGGTGCCCCACGATGAGGAGGGCGGTGACAACCCCGGAGACGGCGAAAATCGCAACGAGCAGCTCCGCCATCGCGGCCACAGCGAGTACCTTGCCGACGAACATCGCCCCGCGCGAGCACGACCGGGTCAGCACCGTTTTCCATGTGCCGTATCTGTCCTCGGACGCGAAGCTGTCACCTGCCACGACGCCGGCAAGCACCGGAAAGCCCCACGAGCCGGTGAACACCAGCAGCACGAAGATGACAGCGAAGCCGGACGTGTGCGCCCAGACGCCGAGAAGCGCGTCGGTCGGCGTGCCGCTTTGTGTCTTGAGTACGACGACATAGGCAATCGGTCCGAGCACGCAGACCAGCGCCAAGATCCGAACGGCAAGCTGACTGGAGAGCTTGCGCCACTCGACGCGGAAGACGCTTCCGAGGCCGACTGTCCCGCCGACCGCCGGGCCCGGCGGCGCCGCAAGTACGGCCGTCATGACGAGGCCGACATGGCGTGGTCCGCGAGTTCCTGCGCTGTTGCCGCGGCGTCGCTCCCGCGCGTCAGGCTGAAGAACATCGACTCGAGCGGAGCCACCAGCAGCTCGAGCCGTCGCAGCGTCACCTCCGCCCGACCGAGCGCGCGAACGAAATCGTCCAACGCGGCGTCATCCGCGAACAGCACGAGCTCGCCCCGCTCGGAACGGGTCAAGGTGACGTCCATGAGCGTGGCGGCGACCCCGAGCGCGCGCTGGTCGTCGCTCGTCGCGATTCGGTAACCAGAGCCGGGGGCCGCTGCCCGCAGCTCTGCGACGCTCCCCGCCCAGACCCGCACGCCGCGACGCAACACGGTGAACCCATCGCAGGCGTCTTCGACCTCACTGATCAAGTGGCTGCTCACGAGGACCGCGACTCCCGCGTCGGACAGGTTGCGCAGCAGCGCGCTGAAGTCGCGGATGCCGGCCGGGTCGAGTCCCGCGGTCGGCTCGTCGAGCAGGAGCAACCGCGGATTGCGTAACAGTGCGGCCGCGATGCCGAGTCGCTGACGCATGCCGGTCGAGAAGCCGCCGACCCGGTCCTCGCCGCGATCGCCCAGGCCGACCCGGTCGAGCAGCTCGGGGATGGCGGCGACTGCCGCCTCGGCATCAAGCCGCGCAAGCAGCTCCAGATTGGCCTGCGCCGACATGTGCGGATAGAAGCGCGGGTCTTCGACAAAACCGGCGATGCCGTCCAACGGCCAGCCGCTCTTTGCGGCGTAGACCTGCCCCAGCAGCTCAACACTGCCCGCCTCCGCGCGGATGAGGCCGAACAAAATGCGCAACAGTGTCGTCTTGCCCGCGCCGTTCGGCCCGAGAAGTCCGTGAATCTCGCCCTCGGCAACCTCGAGGTCGACACCCGCCAGTGCCGCGGAGTTCCCGTAGGACTTGGTCAGTCCTGTGACCCGGACGGCGAGCACCGGCGGGAGTCTACTTTTCGGAACGTGAACCCTTGCTGAACCACTCGAGAACGAGTCGGTTCACGTGCGGGGGCTTCTCGAGGTGCAGGAAGTGGCCGACCCCCGGCACGATGTCAACGCGCGACCCGGGCGGTAGCTCGTCAGCCGCGCCGACAACACCCTCCACGCCGAACGCACCGTCGGTGTCGCCGTGCAGATAGAGCGTCGGCTGCTGATGCGTTGCTGTCGTCTGCGTTCCGTGCGGGTCGAACATCGCCCGGTAGTAGCCGATCGCGGCCATCAGGTTGTCGGCGTTGCCGAGCGACCGCTTCACCTCGGCCACGTCCTCGGCGGCGTCGTAGCCGGGCGACCAGTCCGCCCATAGCCCTTCGATGAAGGCGAGGTCGTCCATCGCCACGAGCGGTGCCAGTCCGGTCTGGAACAGGAAGATGTAGAAGCTGCGCTTGAGCTGCCGGTAGCGCAGGAACGCCGCCGATGCCGTCTTCGGTGGTGGCACCGCCATCGTGACGAGGCTGCGCCACCGATCCGGCGCAAGAGCGCCGGCGACATACGCCGTCATTGCGCCCCAGTCATGCCCGATGAGTACGGCGCCGTCATCGCCGTCGAGCGCCTCGTGCAACGCATTGGCGTCGGCCGCGAGGGTTGCGATGGAGAAGTCACCGTCACCCGGAATGTCGGTCGGCGCGTAGCCGCGCAGCCATGGTGCTACTGCGCGAAACCCTGCTGCGGCGAGCTCCGGCATCAGGTGTCGGAACGTGTGCGCGCTGTCCGGGAATCCGTGCAAACACAGTGCCAAGGGGCCGCTGTCACCGCACGACAGCGTTCCGAACGTCAGGCCGTTGGCCTTGACCGTGTCCTGGCGGATGTCCATCGGGCGGCTCCGTTTCTGACGATGCGCCAGAACACCCCACGACGTTGCTCGCTTCGCTCACAACACCGCGGGGGCCCCGGAAACACCTAGGCTAGACTGATGGACTTCCGGTTCTCGGCCGAGGACGAGGCGTTCCGCGCTGAGGTTCGTGACTGGTTCGCGGAGAACCTCACCGGTGAGTTCGCCGAGCTTCGGGGGGCGGGCGGTCCGGGCCGGGAGCACGAAGGCTTCGAGACCCGCTTGGCGTGGGAACAACTGCTCGGCCGGCACGGCTGGATCGGCATCGGCTGGCCCGCACCCCACGGACGCGGCCTGCCGTTGACGCAGCAGGTCATCTTTCACGAGGAGTACGCACGCGCTGACGCGCCGCATCGGGTGAACCACATCGGCGAGCAGTTGTTGGCGCCGACGATCGTGGCACTCGGTACGGAGGAGCAGAAGAACCGCTTCCTGCCGCCCATCGCGCGCGGCCAGGAGCTGTGGTGCCAGGGCTATTCCGAGCCCAACGCCGGTTCGGACCTCGCCAGCGTGGCGACTCGCGCCGAACGCGACGGTGACAGCTGGGTTGTCAACGGCCAGAAGGTCTGGACCTCACTCGCGCACGTCGCGGACTGGTGCTTCGTCATCGCGCGCACCGAGCCCGGCAGCCAACGGCATCAGGGGCTGTCATATCTGCTCGTGCCGATGAAACAGGATGGCATTGAGATCCGGCCGATCGTGCAGATCACCGGCACGTCGGAGTTCAACGAAGTCTTCTTCGACGGCGCACGGACCGACGCCGCCAACATCGTCGGTGCTGCCGGTGACGGCTGGCGGGTCGCCATGGCAACGCTCGGCTTTGAACGCGGCGTGGCGACGCTCGGCCAGCAAATCGGTTTCGCCCGTGAGCTCGACACCGTGATCGAGCTGGCGCGGCGGACGGGTGCCGTCGCCGACCCCGTCGTCGCCGACCGGATCGCGGCTGCGTGGGTAGATCTGCAAGTGATCCGCTATTACGCATTGCGTTCACTTGGTACGACGACGCCCGATGTCGAAGCCTCTGTCGCGAAGCTGCTCTGGTCCAACTGGCATCAGCAGCTCGGCGAGCTCGCGATGACGGTCCAGGGAGCAGTCGCGACGACGCTGGACAGCGCCGGCGAGCTTGACGACCTGCAGCGACTGTTCCTGTTCACGCGCGCCGACACGATCTATGGCGGGTCCAACGAAATCCAGCGAGACATCATCGCGCGCCGCATGCTGGGCCTGCCGCGCGGCTGACCTCAGACGGCGGACAGCCCGGCGAGCAGCCACTTTCCGTTGACGTGCCGCAACGTCATCTGTACTCGGCTCTCTGCAGCGTGGGTCGTTGGCGTCGTCGCCTCCGCCGGCTCGGTGACTGACACCTGGTCGACGAAGACCAAGACGACCACGTTGTCCGTACTTGCGGACACGATGCCGGGCGCATGCGGCTGAGCCTGAACGATGGCGTGGTTGGTTTGGGCGGCGGACTTGAGTTGCGCGGCCGTGGTGGCGTACTGCTGCGCGAATGTCGCGGTCGTCTCGGCTTGCGCGCGCGCGATGTCAGCGTCGATGGTGCGGTAGTCGTAGGAGAGCACGTCGCGCGCGATGCCGGGTGCCACGGCGAGTGCGGCCCGTCGGGCCGCGCCGACTGTCGTCGTGTCACTGGTTCGGTGCGTGAGGACGACGACGGCCGCGACCAACGGCAGGCACAGCGCCGCGGACATCATCGGCAGCCACTTGGCGCGCGCGGTCACTGTGGCACCCCGGCGAGTGCGGCGTCACTCACGAGCCATCGCCCGTGTTGGCGGAGGAGGGTGAGCACCCATCGGTAGTGCTTGACGAGTGGCTGGGGTCGGCTCGCGTTCGACACGTTGGCGTCAGCGGCGACCAGGACCCGGGCAGTTCCACGATCGACGTCGAGGTCCATGAGCCCTGCTGCAAGCACCGACCCGGCGGTGACCGACTGGTCCCGGGTCAGGACCTCCAACTGCGCGCGCTCTGCGCCGACCAGTTGCGCCAGTCGACCCGTCGCTCCCGCGATGATGCGGTCGACGTCGTGTCCGGCGCTTTGGTAGCTGATGTTGACCAGGTTGCTGACTTCCGTCGTCGCGGCGGCCAACACCGCAGATCGGGCGGTCGCCTGGTCACGGCGCTCGCCCGCCCGCACCGTGACTGTGGTCGCGAGCACGACCAACGCCACGAAGAGGGCGACTGGCAGGAGGCGCAGCGCGCGGATCACGCCATCGGACCGAAGATCAGCGCGAGCCATGACGGTTCTCCCAACGCCTGCTCCGTGCCGCCGTCCGCGGCGACTGCCACGCCGTGCGGCAGACCTGCATTGTTCCGGTATGACGGTTCGTCGCCCAGCGCACAGGTGCCGAACGCGACTTCGGACAGCAGCCGGAGGACTTCCTTCTTGTAATGAACAAGAACGCGGTAGGTCCAGCCAAGGGTGCGCGTGTAGAACGTCGCTTGCTGGCCCAGGTCGTCGAGCGTGTTCGCGCCGCCGCGCCAGAGCCGCACCAGCGGGCGAAGCGGCCGGCGAAGCGTGCCCGTCTGCGAGGTCGCCACGGCTCAGAGCGCCTTCTGCGGCACGACTTGCGTGTAGATCGCGGTCGCGACGATGTTGATGGCGAACAGCAGCATGAACGTGAACACGACCGACTGGTTCACCGCGTCGCCGACACCTTTCGGTCCGCCCTTCGCGCGCAGACCCTGGTATGACGCGACCAGTGCGGCGACGAAGCCGAACACGAGGGCTTTGGCCTCGGCCTGCAAGAGGTCGGGCAACTGCGCAAGCTCGGTGAAGCTGGCGAAGTACGGACCAGGGGTGCCGTGCTCGACGACAACGGTGAAGAAGTAGCCACCGGCGACGCCGACGACGGAAACGAGCCCGTTGAGCAGCACGGACGACCATCACTGCCGCGACGCGTGGAACCACGAGCCGATGCAGCGGGCTGATGCCCAACGTCTCCATCGCGTCGATCTCGTCACGGATCTTGCGGGCACCGAGATCGGCGCAGATCGCGGAGCCGGCCGCGCCCGCGATGATCAGTGCAGTGACGATCGGGCTTGCTTCCCGCACGACCGCGACGACACTCGCGCCGCCGTTGAGCGAGACCGCGCCCAGTTGCCGGATGAGCGAGCCGGTCTGCAGGGCGATGATCGCGCCGAAGGGAATGGCGACGAGGCAGGTCGGCAGGATCGAGACGCTCGCGACGAACCACAGCTGCTGAACGAACTCACGCCACTGCACCGGGCGCCGGAACGCCGCCCGCATCGTGTCCAGCGAACATGGCGGCGAAACTGCCGGCCTCGCGGAAGACCCACTTGACCGGCACAGTCGACATCGGCGAGCGGACCCCCGAGGTTGGAGGTTCGCGACCGCCAGGGCAAGGGCAGCCGCGCGAACGCGGTGATCATGCGCCGGGAACCATGACCTGAAACCTGACCGGGGCCGCGCGCCCAGTGTGCGAGCCCCGGTCAGGCTGGGTCTGGGGTCAGCAGTGCAGCTGGGCTCCCACCGGCAGCGTGAGGGCGGACAACGGCATTGTTTGCGGCGAGTCGCCGGCCGAGGCTTCGACGACGATGCCGTTGCCCACCCCGCCGGTGCCTGCGCAGCTCCCGCCGTCGTACCGCACGGTCACGTCTGCCATGTCACCGCCGAACGCCGTGCCCGCCACGCTCGTGGCACCGCCGGTGAGATCGCCGTTCCCGACGTAGAAGCCGGACCCTGCCGGGCGCGCCCAGCGCACCGACAGCGGCAGCCCCGACAGTGTGGCCTCGAGGCGGGCAACTGGCTGTGCGGGGTCGACGGACAGGTCGGAGTCCTCGAGCGTGCCCACATATTCCTGCGAGGAGCATCCGTCGTCGTCACATTGCGCGGCGTTGATGATCAGTTGCGGCCCCGCCGAGAAGTTCGCGGCCATCAGATCAAGGGTGAGCGTTTTCCCGTCCGGCAGCGTGGTGGTCACGGCGATGGCGGCGCTGCGGCCCGCCTGCGTGGGGGCAGCCGCGAAGCCCGGTACGACGGCGGCCGCCGCGCATCCGACTGCGACGGTGCTGACAAGTGCTCGGCGCATTGGCGCTCCCACGGAGTTGGTCATCGGTCGCCAGGGTGGACGGGCCAGGGAGCCGGGAGGCTCGCCCGAACCTTTTGCCGAACTTCTCCGTCTACGGCGCGGAGATGAGCGAGGAGGGATGCGTTGGCGACCGATCTCGGTGCGCTGGACATCGCTCCCGCACGCGTGCACGGCGACACTCACGCGCTGGGGGGCGAGGCCTTCGCCGCCCTCTACCGCGCGCACTTCGGTCCGCTGTCCGGCTATGCCACGGCGCTGACCGGTGATTCGGGGGCAGCCGTCGACATCGCCCAGGAGGCGTTCACCCGGCTGCTGGCCCGGTGGCGCAAGGTGCGCGACGCGCGTGCCTGGTTGTTCCTCGTGGCCACCAACCTGAGCCGTGACCACTGGCGGTCGGTGACCCGGGACCGGGACCTGTCCGACCGGGCCGCTTTCCAGCTGAGGGGTGCGGAGCAACCGCACGATCCCTGGTTGCGGGACCTCGTCGAGCGGCTACCGGAGCGGCAGCGGCAGGCCATCGTGCTGCACTACTACGCCGACATCTCGATCGACGAGATCGCGCGCCTGCTGCACGTGCCGGTCGGCACCGTGAAGCGCCGGCTGCACGACGGGCGAACGCGTCTGGCAGCCGAGGTCAGGGACGGCGGACGATGACGAAGATCGATCTTCCTCGGCGCCCGTATGTCGAGCAGCGCGCGCCGACCGACGGATTGGCTCAGGTGCGGGAGGCCGCTCGGGGTCGGCGACGCCGTCGCTCGGCGGCTGTCGCCATCGGGGGCACGATGACGGGTGTCGCCGTCGCGGTGGCCGTGGTGACGACCAGCGGAGCGGGACCGGACACGCTGCGGCCGCTGCCCCCCGCGTTCCGGCCCACGCCAACCGCTTCGCCCGCGCCGCTTGCCGACAAGACGCCGATGGTTCACCACCCCCCGGCGACCGTCAGCGCTCCCCTTGGGGGGCGCTCTGCCGGCAAGCCGCCACGCCAAAGCGTCCCTGTGACTGGTGCCGCACCCGTCCTCGACCGCCGGGCTCCGAGGCAGCAAGCCGGGCACCGTACCACCGCCTCTGACGCATCGGTTCAGCTGCACGTCTTCCGCTCGCAGCTCGCGTCAGACGGCGCGACTGTCTGTCCCGGCAACGAGTCCGCGCCGGACGGCAGTGTCACTGGTGGCGTCGGCTGGTGCCTCACGGAGACGGCGAGGCACGTCACTGACGGCATGCAGCTCACCATTGCCGCCTGTCGGGACACGACCGGCGGCGGCAGGCTGAGCTATTCGACGACTCGTGAGGTCGATCTCGCCGTACAGCGCAATGGCCGCACAGTGTGGGACTGGGCAACCGATCATCCGGGCACGGCCTGGACACACACCCGCACGGCTTTTGCCAACGGGTGCTGGAACTGGCAACTCGTCTGGCCGGGCGTCACCCAGTCCGGAGCACCTGCCCGCCATAGAAGCTTCACCTTCGTCGGCACGACGACGGCAGAGGAACTCGCCGGCTATCCGCCACAGCAGGTCAACTTCCGCTACTGAAGCCTTGTCAGGACGCTTGCGCGAGAACTTGTCGTTGACGCCCTGACAACCTAGAGGCGTTCGATGATCGTGGCGTTGGCCTGGCCGCCGCCTTCGCACATCGTCTGCAGGCCGTAGCGGCCACCCGTGCGCTCGAGCTCGTGCAGCAGCGTCGTCATCAGCTTCGCGCCGGTCGCACCGAGCGGATGCCCGAGCGCGATCGCTCCGCCGTTGACGTTGACCTTGGACAGGTCGGCACCCGTCTCGCGCTGCCAGGCGAGCACGACCGGCGCGAACGCCTCGTTGATCTCGACGAGGTCGATGTCGTCGAGCGACAGCCCCGTCTTGTCCAGCGCGTGGGCGGTCGCCGGGATCGGCGCCGTGAGCATGTAGATCGGGTCAGCGCCGCGCACCGACATGTGATGCACGCGTGCGCGCGGGGTCAGTCCGTGCGTCTTCAGCGCACGCTCGGAAACGACGAGGATCGCGGCGGCGCCGTCGGAGATCTGCGACGCGACACCCGCGGTGATGCGGCCGCCCTCGGCGAGTGGCTTCAGACTGGCGAGCTTCTCCAGCGACGTGTCCCGGCGCGGACCCTCGTCCGTCGTGACGCCCTCGTAAGGCGTGATCTCGCGGTCGAACCGTCCTTCGTCGATCGCCTGGAGCGCCCGCCGATGCGACTCGAACGCGAAAGCGTCGAGCTCCTCACGCTCGATCGCCCACTTCTCGCAGATGAGCTCGGCACCATGGAACTGGCTCACCGGCTGGTCGCCATAGCGCGCAACCCAGCCCTTGGACCCGCTGAACGGGTCCGGCTGCTCCAGGCCGATGGCTGCGGCCGCCCGGAAGGCGGAGCCGATCGGGATCTGGCTCATGTTCTGTACGCCGCCGGCGATGACGACGTCCTGCGTTCCGCTCATCACGCCTTGCGCGGCGAAATGCAGGGCCTGCTGCGACGACCCGCACTGGCGGTCGATCGTCGTACCCGGCACCTCTTCCGGCAGGCCGGCCGCGAGCCACGCGGTGCGCGCGATGTCGCCTGCCTGCGGGCCCAGCGTGTCGAGACAGCCGAAGACGACGTCCTCCACGGCGCTCGGGTCGATACCCGAGCGGTTCACGAGCTCGGACAGCACGTGCGCGCCGAGGTCGGCCGGGTGGACGCCGGCGAGGCCGCCGTTCCTCTTCCCGACGGGCGTGCGGACTGCGTCGACGATGTAGGCCTCAGGCATACGGCTAGATTAGCCGAATCTGACGCAGCGTCAGATTCGAGGAGGCGGCGTGGACCTCACCCAGACGCCGGAGCGCGAAGCCTTCCGCGCCGAGGTGCGCGAGTGGCTCGCCGCCAACGTCCCGAACCCGCCGCTCCCGTCGCTCGACACGGCTGCCGGGTTCGCCGCGCACCGCGACTGGGAGCGCCGGCTGTATGACGCGGGCCTCGCCGTGGTGACGTGGCCGGAGCGTTATGGCGGCCGCGGCGCCGACCTGCTCGACTGGCTGGCTTTCGAAGAGGAGTACTGGGCCGCCGGGGCGCCAGTGCGCGTCAGCCAGAACGGCATCTTCCTGCTTGCGCCGACGATGTTCGAGTTCGCGACCGAGGCGCAGCTCGACCGGTTCATGGTGGCGATGGCGCGCGCCGACGAGGTGTGGGCCCAAGGCTGGTCCGAGCCGGGTGCCGGCAGTGACCTCGCCGCACTGCGGTCGCGAGCCGACCGGGACGAGGGCTCCGAGGGCTGGCGCATCAACGGCCAGAAGACGTGGTCGACGAGGGCGGTCTATGCAGACTGGATGTTCGGCCTGTTCCGGACCGACCCCGAGTCGTCGCGTCACCACGGCCTCACCTATCTCCTCGTTCCGCTCGATGCCGAGGGCGTCACGGTGCGTCCGATTCGGCAGCTCGACGGTGAGCCGGGCTTTGCCGAAGTGTTCTTCGACGACGTGTTCGTCCCGGACGAGCAGGTCCTCGGCGAGGTCGGCAAAGGCTGGTCCGTCGCCATGTCGACGACGACCTCCGAGCGCGGCTTGACGTTGCGCTCACCCGGCCGTTTCCTCGCTGCGGCCGACCGGCTCATCGGACTGGCGCAACGTTCCCCGACCGCCTCCGCCGCCCTGCTCGACGAGGTGGCCGAGGTATGGATGGACGCGGACGCGTACCGGCTCTACGTCCTGTCGACCGCACTGCAGGCACTAGACGGCAAGCCGATCGGCGCCGAGTCCAGCGCCAACAAGCTGTTCTGGTCCCAGCTCGACATCCGCATTCACGAGACCGCGCTGCGGCTGCTCGGCCAGCGTGCGACGCTCACCTCCGGCGACGACGCGCGCTGGCTCGACGGGTTCCTCTTCTCGCTGGCCGGCCCGATCTATGCCGGCACCAACGAGATCCAGCGCAACGTCGTGGCCGAGCGCGTTCTCGGCCTGCCGCGGGCTTAAGACGTGAGACTACTGCCGGACGAGGATGCGCTCGCGTTCGCGCGCGAGGTGCGCGACCTGCTGGCCAAGGAGTGCGACGCCGAGGCGTTGCGCGCCGCGTGGGACACGCCTGACGGCCGGGTCCCTGGCCTGTGGCAACGACTCGCGGGCATGGGCGTCCTGGGTCTGGCCCTTCCGGAGAAGTACGGCGGTGCGGGATACGACCTGACCTTCGCGGTCCCGTTGCTCGTCGAGGCGGGCCGGGCCGCCTTGCCGGAACCGCTCGCGGAGACGCTGACCGGTGCGGCGGTCCTGGCCGCGGCGGGTGGGCGGCTAGCCGACGAGTGGCTGCCGCGGGTGGTCGCCGGCGACGCGACGCTCGCGGTGAGCGATGGCTCGCCTGCGCTGACATGCGGCGGGCGCTGGGCGGACGGTTTCCTGCTGGCGGACGGCGAGGCGCTCCACCTGCTGCGGCGAGATGCCGTCGACGTCCACGACGAGCCGGCGCTCGACCGTGGGCTCGGACTGGCCAGCGTGACCTGGGCGCCCACGGCTGGCCGCCGCGTGGACAACGCTGAGTGCATGCTCGCGATGGACTGGGCATGCGTCGCGGTCGCCGCCGAGTTGCTTGGCGTTGCGCGCGCGATGCTCGACCTCGCCGTCGACTACGCCAAGGTGCGCGAGCAGTTCGGCAAGCCGATCGGCTCGTTCCAGGCCGTGAAGCATCAGCTCGCGGACGCCTTCGTTGACATTGCCTTCGCCGAACCGGTCGTACATCGCGGCGCCTGGTCCGTCGTACACGATCCGGACGTGCGGGCGCGCGACGCGTCGCATGCGAAGTACGCCGCGTCGCGTGCGGCTTTGCGGGCCGCGCGGACCGCGCTGCAGGTCCATGGCGGGATCGGCTACACCTACGAACACGACTTGCACATGTGGCTCAAGCGCACCTGGTCGTTGACGTCGATGTGGGGCACGACCGACTGGCACAAGGCGCGCGTGACGAAGGCTGTTCTCTGAGGATCAGGTGCCGACCATCTGCTCGATCGCGATGGCTTCGCACATCCACTGGCGCATCCGATCGTCGACCTCGCAATCAGCAACGAGGTGCACCCGCGGCCGGTCGGTCCTATTGGTGACGGCATGCATACGTGTGAGGTTCAGGTACCAACACTCGCCCGGCTTCAACGGGACGACGGTGCCATCGACGGTGAACCGTACGTCTGGCCCGCTGCTAATCGGGATGTGCAGTCGCAGTTCTTCATCTTCGTAGGACAAGCGGAGATCCCGGTGCTCGAGGATTCTGCTGCCAGGACCGAGCCGCATGAACCGTACGGCGAGAAAGCGGCAGTCCATCGCCTCGAGCAGCTTGCTGGTGGCGGGGCATCGACGGCGAAGGTCGGTGTCGCTGTAGTCCGTCCGTGAGGGGTCTGGGTAGATCCTGCGCGCGTCGCCGCCAATGGCGCGCAGTGAAGCTGCGCTCCAGTCGCCCTCGTAGTCCCGGGTGTTGAAGTGCGGAATCCAGTCGTCATCGGTCAAGCGGTCGACGTCGTGTTGCAAGCCCGCGATGTCGATGTCGATAGGGAGGCGCAGCATGTTCAGCATTTGGTGACCCGGTTCGTCAGTGCGAGCAGGTTGGCGTAAGCGGCGGCAGCATGCCTTTCGGTGGCGCCGATAACGTCGGGGCCGGCGGCCGCCCGTTTGAGATCGGCGTCCGGCTCGAAGCGTTGTGTGGGGTTCTTGGCGTCACTCGTCAGCGTCGATGGTCGCACCGAGTGCGTCAGCCCGAAGTGCTGGAGGACTGCATCGACGCCCCCGTCGTGTAACTGGCTGTAGTCGATGACCAGCGCGCGCTGCTCGTCCGCGCGTGCAACCGCTGCCTCCATGAGACGGCCGGTGACCAACGCGATGTAATCCTCGGCCGGAACCGTCGCGGCCCACCCGGCGTCGACGCGAAGCAGGTGCCACGGCAACGTACCCGGAACTGTGTGTGCTCCACGTCGGCGGAGATGCGACACCACCACCTCGACGGGGTCACGGCACACGAACGCCCAGGGCACATCGGGAAAGGCGTCGAGGATCAGGTCCAGACGGTGCACGGTCCAGGCGTCGAACTTGACGATTGCCGATCGTTGGGCAGGACGCGGCTGAGCGAGTGCGGCGTAGGTGGCGCGCACCCAGTCCAGCTGGAGCTCACGTCGAACGGGCTGCCGTAGATCTGCGCGGCTGACCGAATCCAAGGCAGCCGGCTCGGCCAGCTTCAAGACGGCTTCCGTGTCAGCACAAGCCTGCGCGAGCAGCGATGAGCCGCAACGGGAGACGTGGAAGATGAAGCCGGCCGGTGGCAGGCACAGCAACCGCGGGTCGGCCGCAGCGAGCGAAGTCCGACGCCGGAACAGCTGATTGAAAGGCAGGCGAAGGCAGCGGGTGATCGTCTCGTCGAAGAACGGGTCACTGAACTCGAGGTTTTCGGTGACGCACCACTCCAGGATTGGCTCCGCGTCTGACCACATCAGCCGGATCGGCGACCAGCGGCGAGGATCCGGCGCGGTCAGCTGATCCACCGCTCGAGCCAATTGCGACGCTCCGAATCGATCGCTTTGGTGACGTCGTCACGCGTGACGTCGAGATCGTTGTCTGAGGCGATCGCGACCACCTCGTCAACGAAACGGGTCAGGTCGGTCACCGCAAGCAGTCGATCTTCGTAGCGACGATCGGACCACACCAAGGTGCGCAGCGTTGGTATGGCGGGGCCCCCGCGCGGGTCCCACCGCATTCGCACTCGAACGTCATCGCCGTCAAGCTCCGTGAAGCCGAGGTTGCGATAGAGGCGATAGGCCACCGCGTTCGTTCGTTCGACCGACAGTTCGACACTTCGGCGGTCTGCCTCTGCACGGCCAAGGACGTCGCGCAGGACAGCGGTGGCAATGCCGTGACCACGAAACTGCGGCGCGATGGTGATATCCGCAACAACGGTGACGGTTGTCGTGTCGCGGTCGGCCTGTCCCAACCACAACCGACCGGCGGGTTCGCCGTCAGCCAACAGGAGAGAGTGGCCACCGCTTCCGTAGCGGCTCTCGAAGGCCTGGGTCTGTAGTCGATATTGCATGGCGAGGATGTCCTCGAGCGCTGCGAGCTCGGGACGCGTGGCAGCAAACCATGACATGAGCCAGGGTTCGTCGTCGTCGCGCACCGGTCGCAGTTCGAGCAGGGACACGTCAGTTGCGCGATGGGAAGATGCCCGTGACCGCGATGCAGTAGTTCATCGTCAAGTAGGGCTGCACGTTGTTGTGTGGTTGACTGCCGCCGACCACCGACGTCGTCGCCATGGGATGGCTCGCGTCCGGTGTTGAGTAGTTGCCTCCTTGGGCTGGTGCTGCCCCGTCCGGCCTGTTTGTCGTTTGTGCGCCGGCTGACCCTAGGGGGTTATGTGCGTGCGAAGGCATCTGGTTGGTCGTCAAGGTGACCGTCTCGGTGCCGCCGACCTCGCCCATGACGTGACTGCTGAGGCCGGGGCCCTGTCCCTGATGGATAGCCACGCGGCCGCGCAGGTCCGGTAGCGCGAATGTTGTTATCCCGTCGCCGCCGTACGTCGTGCCGAGCAGGGCAAAGAGCGCGCTGTTCTGCGAGATGGACATCAACTGTCCGTTGCAAAGGGCCCAGCCGCGCGGGGCGAAGTTGAACCCGAACAGCCGGATCTCGCCGAGGTAATAATCAGACAAGGTGGCTCCTGTGTCGTCGACGCGGTTGGGGTGTCCAGTTGTTGATGACGGCCTCGTAGTTGCGGCCGGTCCCGACCGGCACCAGGAACAGCCTCAACGTTCCGAGCCGGGCGCTCCGAAGCTCGTAGGTCTCTTGCGGAAGTCGATGGGTCGATGGCGCACGGAAGCGTACGGAGAAGCTCTCCCCGGTACCCGGACGACGTTGCAGGTCCGACAGGTCGGTGACATCGAGCAGCGTCAGGCGCGTCGGCCGCTCGGATTTGAGCACCACGGTGGTGCCGACCGCCGCCGTGAAGGCCGCGAGATTCGGGAAAGGGGTAACCGCCTTGTCGGATCGGCGGGACGACGTCGCGGTGCTAGACCCCGCACGGGCCGTCAGTGGGACTGCCGCGCCAGCCGCGGCGAGAGCACCGAGGCTCAACAAGGACCTTCGTGTCAGCCCCATGCCGTCAACTCGCGTAGGTCGCGGTGAAGCCGACGTTGCGCAGGTAGGTGCTGTTGCTCTTGGTCTCCTGCACGCTGATTGTGTCGCCGGCGGCGAAGGACACGGTGTCGGCGGAGTCGGTGCACGTTGTCGAGCCCGCGGGGATGGTGCAGTGGATCGCCGTGGCGACGCCGTTGCGGAAGACCGCGAGCGTGACGTCGATGCTCGACGACTGCACCTTGCCGCGGAAGTTACCAAGCGTCCCGTCCTCGGGAAGGGTGCTGCTCGCCGCGGCGTCGCTGCTCTCGACGCCAGGCGAACCGCCCAGTCCGAAATAGCCCGTCGTCTCCGTGGCGTCGACAAAGCGCGCCGATCCGGACAGCACCGAGGGCGGCCCCGGTGAGCCCTGCGGCCCCGGTGAGCCCTGCGGCCCCGGTGAGCCCTGCGGCCCCGGTGAGCCCTGCGGACCTGGGGAGCCTTGTGCGCCAGGGGCGCCATTCGCGCCGGGCTGTCCCTGGGCGCCCGTTGCGCCAGGCGGACCGCCCGGTCCGGTGCTCCCGGCCGGGCCCGGAGCACCGGTCGCTCCAGGAGAGCCGGCCGGCCCGGGAATGCCCTGTGCGCCCCTCGCCCCGCGCCGGCCACGCTGATTCCAGGAGATGGCGGTCTCGTTGCGTTTGCAATGTTTCTTGGCAGTGTCAATGACCCGCAGAGCGCCGTCTGCCTGGTTGTAGCAGCCGTGGATCCTGCCGTTGGAACTCGGTATGGACGCGATGGCGATCGGCGTCGCGATAAGCAGCGTCGCGAGGCTGCCACCGACGGCCGCGCCCGCCCGGCCCTTCGTCAGCTTGAGCAGGGCTTGGCAGATACCAGACATGTGGTCCCCTTGCGGCTGTCGGTGGCGCTAGCCGTGCACGTCAGAACATTCGGAGTTCTATCACCGATCGGATCGTCGTACTACGACATGGTCGCCGGCGCCGTCGTGTCCATCCAGCCCGCGTCTGCCGACGACGGCTCCCTCGCGTTCACAACGGCACCGTGGCCGCAACGTGCTCCCGCAAATCGTCGCCGGTTCGCCGGCAAGTCCAACTCGCAGTTGTTCTCGATGGCGGCGGTGAGCACCGATGCGTTGTCGGACAACCCGGCGTGGACAACGACGCAGCTGTCCGACGTTGCCACTGAGAATCGATACGGCGAGCTCGCCGACGGGGCGCCTGCATGCCGGCGTGAGCAGGCACCTCTCAACGGTCTCGCCTGCGGCCGGGCGGACCGGCGGTCCGTCGCTGCTGGCCGCGCCGACGACCGACGGGCTGGCCGTCCGGCGCCGGGTGAACGCCGGGCGAACACTCGCCGCCTGAGCAGGGATCGCCACCGGTCCAGCCGAACTTCTTAGGCTTGTGACCGCGCTTTCTCGTCGTACCTTCCTGCACGCCGGCGGCGCCGCCGCGCTCGCGTCGGTGCTGCCGTCCGGCATCGCCCGCGCGGCCACGCCGGGAACGCTCGAGGACATCGAGCATGTCGTCATCCTGATGAACGAGAACCGCTCGTTCGACCACTACTTCGGTAGCTATCCGGGCGTTCGAGGGTTCTCCGACCCAGGCGCGTTGCCTGGAGTGTTCGAGCAGGCCTTCCCGGCGCGACGGTCGTCCCCCGCGCAGGTGCTGCGGCCGTTCCACCTCGACACCGCGAACACCCCGGCGATGTGCACACCTGACGTGTCGCACTCGTATGGCGACCAGCACACCGCCTGGCATCAGGGTGCGATGGACCAATGGGGCATCGCCCATGCCGGCGATGACGACGACACAAGCATGGGCTACTACACCCGCGCCGACCTCCCATACTTCTATGCCGTCGCCGACACGTTCACCATCTGCGACAACTACCACTGCTCGGTCATGGGCTCGACGACGTCGAACCGGCTCTACGCGATGACCGGCATGCTCGACCCGGCCGGGAAGTACGGCGGCCCGATCCTGTCGACGCAGGACTTCGCCCCTGGCGGCTTTCTCGAGGACGGCTGGAAGACGTTCCCGGAGGTTCTGACCGACGCCGGCGTCTCGTGGAAGTCCTACAGCGAGATGGACGGCAACTATGAGGACAACCCGCTCTACCTGTTCAAGCAGTACTGGCCGGAGAACTACGCGCCGGGCTCAGCGCAGTTCACCAAGGCCACCCAGTTGCAGGCGAGTCTCGCGTCCGCCTTCCCGGCGGACTTCATCGCCGACTGCGCCGCCGGCACGCTGCCGAGCGTTTCGTGGATCACCGAAGGCATCGTTCAGTCCGAGCATCCGTCCGCCTCACCGAAGGACGGCGAGAACATGCTCTCCGCCGTCATCGCGGCACTCGTGGCGTCGCCGCTGTGGGCGAAGACCGCGCTGTTCGTGACGTATGACGAGAACGGCGGCTACTTCGATCACGTCAGCCCGCCAACCGCTCCCGCAGGAACGACCGGTGAGTATGCCGACAACAACCCGATCGGGCTCGGGTTCCGTGTGCCGATGCTCATCGTGTCGCCGTTCAGCCGGGGCGGGTTCGTTGCTCGCGACCTGTTCGACCACACCTCGATCCTCAAGTTCGTCGAGCGTCGTTTCGGCGTGCGCTGTCCGAACATCAGCGACTGGCGCCGCGAGACCGTCGGCGACCTGACGTCGGCTTTCAACTTCGCCGGTCCGGACTCCTCGCTGCCGACCGGGCTGGTGTCGCAGCCCGCGCCGCCGACGAACTACGCGCAGCACCCCGAATGCGCGACAGAGGAAGCGGCCAGCAATCCGTACCCGACGCCGGCCGACATTCCGGTCGCCGGACAAGAACCGGGAACCCGCCCGTCGCCGAGCGGCCTCGGCCCAAGCGCCACGTTGCCGGAGCTGCCGCTACCAACAGTCGGCGCAGCCGCGACCGCCGCAACAATCGGCGGTGTCGCTTGGCTCCGCACCCGCCGAGCGCGTTGATTGACGGCTGAGCTGACGGGAGCCCCAACCGGGCATTCGGAGTGTCGGTGCAGGTTTGGTCAACGCCTATAAGGCAAAATGGATGAGGCCCCGCCAAGTATGAGTTGGCGGGGCCTCATTGCGGTTTCACGTCGCCTTGGCCCATCGATTGCTCAACAAACCCGCGCCTGCGATCCCGATCACCAGTCCCGAAGACCCCGTCCTGGCGCCGGTCGCCCGACTCCTCTTCGGTGTCGGAGTTTCCTCCAACTCGGTCTCCGTCTCCGGTGACAGGGAGATTTGTAAGCCCTGCAGAAGCGGAGCACAAGGGCTTTCGCCAAACATTTTTCGACTTCTTTGTTTGTACACAGGATCTCCACAGTTGGTGCGGTGTTGTCCCCTGGGTCATCCGCTCCGTGCACGGGATTTCCACACCGTCGTCCCCACCCTGTGCAACAGAGAAATGAGTTTCTGACGGGGTGTTAGATTTCCGCGGTGAACGTGCGGGCGCCACTAGCCGGCGTACGAGTTGTCGAGTGTTCGATGCTCGGACCGGCTGCGATCACGAGCGCACTCGTCGACCTCGGGGCCGAGGTCATCAAGGTCGAGCCGCCCGCGGGTGACTACATCCGCGGCATGACGTGGCCGATCGTCGAGGGCGTCTCGTTGATGCACTTGCACCTCAACCGTGGCAAGCGCAGCGTGACGCTCGACCTGCGCAAGGACGAGGGCAAGGAGGTGTTCCGCGACCTCGCGGCGCATGCCGATGTCGTCGTCGAAGCGATGCGGCCGGGCGCGCTCGAACGGCTCGGTCTCGGCCCGGCGGTGTTACGGGAGAGACGCCCGGGGCTGGTGTTCGCCAGCATCTCCGGCTACGGCGCGACCGGGCCCTACAAGGACTATCCGAGTCACGGCATCGCCTACGACACGTGGGCCGGCATCATCACGCCCGCCGTTGACGACGAGGGTTTCACCTACATCCCCGAGCACGTGTCGATCGGCATCTATGCCGCTCCTTTGTATGGCGCTCTCGCGATTCTGGCCGCAGTCATTCGTGCACGCGACACCGGCGACGGAGCGGATCTCGAGCTGGCCCAGTCCGACTGCGCCGCGGCCTTCGACTGGTATCGCAGCGAGACCTGGAAGGCCTACGACCGTCCCGACGACGAGGTCACCGGCAACCCGTCCGACGACTTCGTCCGTCGGGCTCCCGGCACGGCCGGCATGCGCGAAGGGGTCCGTTACCAGATCTACGCAACCAAGGACGGCCACATCCTGTTCATGGCGAGCGAGCAGGAGTTCTGGAAGAACTTCTGTGCCGGCGTCGACCGGATGGATCTGTTCGACCGCTGGCCGGGCAGCAAGTACGCCGACCACGCGCGCAACAACCGCGAGCTGCAGACCGAGCTGCGCGACATCTTCGCGACGCGGACTTCCGCCGAGTGGCTCGAGTTCGGCGGGCAGGTCAACACGCCGATCGCGCCGGTCAACACACCCAAGACGTTGCCCGACGACCCGCAGTTCCAGGACCGGCTTGGCTGGATCCCGGCCTCGCGGCTCGGCGCCGACCAGCTGGCGTTCCCGGTGCGATTCGTCGGTGAGCAGCTGCCGGTGCCGGACAAGGCTCCGACGGCCGGTGAAAACACCTACGAAGTGCTGCGCGCGGCGTGTGACTACTCCGACGAGAAGGTTGCCGAGCTCCGCCAGTCCGGGGCGATACCCCACGAAGTTTTTCGCTCCGCTCAAAACTCCGCGGGGGACCCCGAATGACAAACCCCGTCACCATCCCGCAGTTGGTGACCTGGGCCGGGGAGCAATACGCCGACGACGAGGCGGTCGTCGACACGTCGCGGCGGGTCACGTTCACCGAGCTGGCGACCCTCGTCCGCCAGGCGGCGACGGGTTGCCGCGAGCGCGGTGTCGAGCCCGGCGACCGCGTCGCGATCTGGGGGCCCAACTCGTTGGAGTGGGTCGTCGCGGCACTCGGTGCGGTGTCGGCAGGCGCCGCCCTCGTGCCGCTCAACACGCGGTTCAAGGGCGACGAGGCGGCCTACATCCTCGACAAGAGTCGCGCCCGCTTCACGTTCGTCTCGCCGCCGTTCCTCGGCAACGACTATGCCGGGATGCTCGACTCCCGGTTTGAGCGCGTGCTGCTCGACGAGGCGTTGTGGGCGTACGGCGAAAGCGCGTCATACGAGTCATCAGCCGACGACATCGGCGACGTCATCTTCACGTCGGGCACGACCGGTCGGCCCAAGGGCGTGATGACGACCCATGAGCAGACGGTCAACGTGTTCACGACGTGGAGCGACGTCGTGGGCTTGCGGCGCGACGACCGCTACCTCGTCGTCAACCCGTTCTTTCACACGTTCGGCTACAAGGCGGGGATCATCGCGTGCCTGCTGCGCGGCGCGACGATCGTGCCGCAGCCGGTGTTCGACGTGCCGACGACGCTCGACCTCATCGGCCGCGAACGCATCACCGTCGTGCCCGGCCCGCCAACGCTTTACCAGTCGATCCTCGATTCCCCCGACCGCGCGTCATACGACTTGTCGTCGTTGCGGCTGGCGGTCACCGGCGCGGCGGTCGTCCCGGTCGCGTTGGTCGAACGGATGCGCGCCGAGCTGTCATTCGGGACCGTGCTGACCGCTTACGGGCTGACCGAGGCGACCGGCACCGTGTCGATGTGCAGACGCGACGATGACGCGGTGACGATCGCGACAACAAGCGGCCGCGCGATTCCCGAGACGGAGGTCCGTGTCGTCGACCCGGACAACGAGCCCGTCGCGACGGGCTTGCCCGGCGAAGTTGTCGTCCGCGGATACAACGTCATGCGCGGCTACTTCGAGGACCCGGTGGCAACTGCCGAGACGATCGACACCGATGGCTGGCTGCACACCGGCGATGTCGGAGTGCTCGACGAACACGGCAACCTTCGCATCACCGACCGCATCAAAGACATGTATGTCGTCGGCGGCTTCAACGCCTATCCCGCCGAGATCGAGCAGCTGCTGGCGACGCATCCGTCGGTGGCCGAAGCCGCAGTTGTCGGCGTCCCCGACGAACGACTCGGCGAAGTCGGCAAGGCGTTCGTCGTGGCGAAGCCGGATGCTGAGGTCGACGCTGACGAAGTCATCGCCTTTGCCCGCGAGCGACTCGCCAACTTCAAGGTGCCGCGGTCGGTCGACGTCGTCGATATCTTGCCACGCAACGCGTCGGGCAAGGTGCTGAAGTTCGAGCTCCGGCAGAAGGCAGCGACCTCGTGAGCCCGATCGACGGCGGGTACTTCCGCACCGTGCTCGGCCACTTCCCGACGGGCGTGGCGGTGGTGACCGGTCTGGACAACGACGGCAACCCGGCCGGACTTGCCGTCGGGTCGTTCTCGTCAGTGTCGCTCGACCCGCCGCTGGTCGCGTTCATGCCGGACAGGAAGTCGACATCCTGGCCGAAGTTCCGGGACAGCGGGTCGTTCTGCGTCAACATCCTGGGCGCCGAGCAGGAGTCCATCTGCCGGACGTTCGCGAGCAAGGGCGGTGACAAGTTCGCCGACCTGTCCTGGCGTCCCGCGGGTTCAGGCTCGCCGCTCATCGATGGCGTCCTCGCCTGGATCGACTGCGACACCGAAGTCATTCATGAGGCGGGCGACCACTACATCGTCATCGGTCGCGTTCGTGAGCTGGACATCGGCACACCGGCGCTGCCGCTTGTCTTTTTCCAGGGCGGTTACGGCCGGTTCTCCTCACTCTCGTTGGCGGCGTGGGAGAGCGACCTCGCCGTGCAGATGCGCTCGGCCGATCTCGCCCGGCCGCACATGGAGGCTCTTGCCGACGAGCTCGAGGTGGAATGCGTCGCGAGCGCCATCGTCGGCGAGGACATGGTGCTGGTCGCGCGCGCCGGCACGCTGCGCAACCAGCGGCTGCCAACCGCCGTTGGTCAGCGCATCCCGTTCGAGCCACCGCTCGGAACGGCATTCGTCGCGTGGGCACCGGCAACTGCACGCGAAGCGTGGTTCCGCCGACTCGGCAAAGATGCCACCGACGAGACCCGCCAGGTCCTCGAGCGCACGTTGTCGGAAGTTCGTGACGCCGGCTACGCGATCGGTCGTGGTGCGCGCTGGCACACTGAAGCCGCAGAAGTGCTCACGCAGGACGACCCGGATGCGCATCGGGACGAAACTGCGGCGCAGATGCATCAGCTCATCTCGCTCCTTCCCCCGGACTACGAAAGCCCGATGGTCCCGACGGATGACGTGCGGACGATCAACGTGCCCGTGCTCGGCCCGGGCGGAGGCGTCGTACTGGTGCTGTCCGTCACCGTCGGCGGCCGCCGGTCGCTGACCGCTGATCTGACCTGGACGGTAGAGCGGCTGAAGTCCGCTGCCGCCGCAGTGACCAAGGCACTCGAAGGGACCGATAGGTGATTCACGGCCTCGACATCGGCGCACTGCTGATCCGCATCGCATTAGGAATCACGATGCTGGCGCATGGCTACAACCATGCGTTCGGTGGCGGCAAGCTGCCCGGTACGGCGCGTTGGTTCGAGTCGATCGGGATCCGGCCCGGTCACGTGCACGCGTTGCTCGCGACGATGACCGAGCTCGGCATCGCACCGCTGCTGTTCCTCGGGTTCCTGACACCGTTGGCGGGTGCGGGCGCGCTCGGCGTGATGCTCGTCGCGCTCATCGCCAACCACCTGAAGAACGGCTACTTCATCTTCCGGCCGGGCGAGGGCTACGAATACGTGCTCTTCATCGCGTTCACGGCGCTCGCGTTGGGTGCACTCGGCGGCGGTGGTTGGTCGCTCGACCATCTGCTCGTGAAGCACGACATCGCCGGCTGCCACCTGCTCTACGGCTGGAAGGGACTCCTCGTCACCGCGGTCGCCGGCGGCGGCGGAGCGGCCCTCCTGCTGGCCACGTGCTGGCGCCCGAACCCGCCCGCCTCGCCAACTTCCACGTAATACGTTACAGTCCCTAACGTAACTGTATGAACCCCGGTTGCGAAGCAGAGAAACAAAGAACAGTAGGAGAGACTCATGGAGTTCGGTCTGTTCATCCAGAACTACGTGCCCAACCACCGGCGCGAGGTCGACCCGGATGCCGAGCACCATGCGATCTTCGAGGACCTCGAGGCGGTCATCGCAGCGGACAAGGCGGGCTTCAAGTTCGTCTGGATCACCGAGCACCACTTCCTCGACGAGTACTCGCACTTGTCAGCCAACGACGTCGTCGCGGGTTATCTCGCAGCGAAGACGTCGCGCATCCACATCGGCGGCGGCATCTTCAACCCTCTGCCGGCCGTGAACCACCCGGCGAAGCTCGCAGAGCGCATCACCTACCTCGACCACGTCTCCGAAGGTCGGGTCGAGTTCGGCACCGGTCGTGGCGCGGGCTCGCACGAGATCCTTGGTTTCCTGCAGCACCTCGGCATCACCGACACCAACGCGACGAAGGAGATCTGGGAGGACGTCATCCGGGAGTTCCCGAAGATGTTCACCCAGGACACCTACGAGGGTTACCAGGGCAAGTACTGGTCGCTGCCGCCGCGCAAGATCCTGCCGAAGCCGTTCGGTCCGGCGCACCCGGCGATGTGGTACGCCGCCGGCAACCCACCGTCATACGAGATGGCAGGTCGTATGGGGCTCGGTGTCCTTGGCTTCTCGCTCGACCGTTGGGACAAGGTCGAGAAGCTGCGCAAGTCCTACAAGGACGGCATCGCCAACGCCGAGCCGGTCGGCGCATTCGTCAACGACAACATCATGAGCTGCATCGCGGCCTACGTCGCCGAGGACCGGCAGAAGGCGTTCGAGTCCTACGTCAACTCGCGGCCGAACTACCTCGTGTCGAACGTCTACCGCTACCACGACACCTTCCCGGCGCCCGAGTGGATGCCGAAGTGGCCGGAGACGTTGCCGGAGCCGACGATGGAGATGGCCGAGGTCGCGGCAGACTTCGGTGGCATCGTCATGGGTGACCCGGACGACGCGTTGAAGCAGTGCAAGAAGTGGGAGGAGACCGGCATCGACCAGCTGGTCTTCGGCATCGGGCCGGCGCCGATCGAGGACACGATCAAGACGATTGAGCTCCTCGGCGAGCACGTCATCCCGAAGATCGACACCGACCCCGAGGTCTCGACGTCGCGCTACCGCCGCCTCTCAGCGGGGTAATTGCGCGTCAGGATCGTGCTATCGACACTGACGCGCAATAGTTGCTATCTGCGATGGTCACCGTCGATCTGAACGCCGACCTCGGCGAGAGCTTCGGGCACTGGAGCCTGGGCGACGACGAGGCGTTGCTCGACGTCATCACCAGCGCCAACGTGGCGTGCGGTTTTCATGCCGGCGATCCGGTGACGATCGAGCGGACAGTGCGCGCGGCTGTCGACCGAGGCGTGCAGGTCGGCGCGCAAGTGTCGTATCCGGACCTCGTCGGGTTCGGCCGACGGCGAATGGATCTCTCGGCCGAGGAACTCGCTGCCGATGTCGTCTATCAAGTCGGCGCGGTGCACGCGTTCTGCCACACGCACGGCATTGCGGTTGCCTATGTGAAGCCGCACGGTGCGCTCTACAACCGCATCGTGGACGACGAGCTGCAAGCCGCTGCGGTCGTCGATGCGTTGGAACAACTCGGCGGGCTGCCACTGATGACTCTGGCCGGGTCGGTGGCCGCAGAGCTGGCGGCTGCGCGCGGGATCCGTGTCGTCGCGGAGGCGTTCGCCGACCGGGCCTACACCGACGACGGCCGCCTCGTTGCGCGCAGCGAGCCTGGCGCCGTGCTTCACGACGCCGAGGTGATCACTGCGCGAGTTGTCGAGATGGCGACACAAGCGACGGTGACATCGGCATCTGGGCGTTCGCTGCCGATCTCGGTGGAGTCGGTGTGCGTGCACGGGGACACCCCGGGTGCGGTGACGATCGCAACAGCAGTACGGCGTGCACTTGCCGCCGCCGGTGTCGAGGTGAGCGCGTGGCAGTGACGGCTGACGAGTACGGCGACGCTGCCATCCGATGCCGGGTCGACTCACTCGCCGAGGCACACGCGCTGTTCGCGCTGCTGCGCCGCGAGGCCGGCCCGGAGGTGCGCAATGTCGTGCCCGGCTGGCGAACTGTCGTCGTGACGTTGACCGAGCCGGGCTCGCACGTTGCGTCGCTGCTGGACCGCGTGCGCGACGTCGTACTCGACAACATCGAGGCGCCGACCGGGCGGCGTCATGAACTGACGATGACGTATGACGGGCCGGATCTGGACGCAATCGCCGATGCGACGGGCTTCGACGAGGCAGAGGTGATCCGTCGGCATCTGGCGGGCGAATACGTGGTGGCGTTCCTCGGTTTCGCGCCGGGGTTTCCCTATCTGGCCGGGCTCGATCCGGCGCTTGCAGTGCCACGCCGCACAACGCCCCGGGCTCGCATCGACGCGGGATCTGTCGGCATCGCCGACGACGTCACCGGCATCTATCCGAGTGCATCGCCCGGCGGGTGGCAACTGCTCGGCCATGTCAATGCGCAGCTGTTCGACGCCGAGGTGATGCCGCCGGCCTTGCTCGCACCGGGCGACATCGTCACGTTCGCGCGCGGATGAGCGCGCTCCGGGTCGTGCGGCCGGGACCGCGAACGACTGTGCAGGACGGCGGACGGACGGGCTTCGGACATCTCGGCGTTCCGGTCGCCGGTGCCGTCGACCGAGCCGCGTTGCTGGCGGCCAATGTCGCAGTGGGGAACCCGCCCGAGGCCGCGGCGCTCGAAGCCGTGCTCGGTGGTCTCGTGCTCGTCGCGGAAGGCAGCGTCGTGCTTGCCGTGCGCGGCGCTGAGTCGGAGGTGAGCGTTGACGGTGTGCCCGTCGACACGGCAACGACGATCGCGCTCCAGGCCGGGCAGGAGCTGCGAATCGGTGCGGCCGCACGAGGTGTCTATGTCTATGTCGCCGTTGCCGGCGGGATCGTCGTGGAACCCGTGCTCGGGTCACGGTCGACTGACACGCTGTCCGGGCTCGGTCCGCGCCCACTTGCGGCGGGTGACGTCGTACCGATCGGAGCCAGCGAGACGCCCGACGTCGACCTCGGTGACTTCACCCGACAAGCTTCGGACGGTTCCTTCGGCGTCTACCGCGGCCCGCATCTGGCGCTGACCGGCGATGAGGCCTTCGATCTGTTGATCGCCTCCGCGTGGACCGTCACGCCGGTGTCCGACCGCACCGGCTTGCGCCTGTCCGGCCCGCGCTTGCCGTCATCGGCCGACGGCATTGCCAGCGAGGGGTTGGTGCCGGGTGCCGTTCAGCTGCCGCCCGATGGGCAGCCGATCGTGCTCCTGGCCAACCATCCGGCAACCGGTGGCTATCCCGTCATCGCCGTCGTCGCGCACGCCGACCTCGACCGGGCCTCGCAGTCCCGCCCCGGGGCCGAACTGCGCTTCCGGCCGGCGCAGGGTTTCTCCGGTTGACGTAGAAGCCCGCGGCGTCGACGAACGCCCGGGAGGTCGGCGTGAGAATCCCGTTGTTGAGCGTCTTGCTGGCCGTGTTCCTCAGTGTGGCGATACCCGCGGCCGCCGCAGGCGTCCACAGCGTCCCGAAGGCGCACTGCGGTGCGGCCAGCCTGCCGGAGACCGGGCTGCAGGGCGAGGTTCCGATGGCTGACCAGTTCGACGGGCGGTCGCAACGGGGCTATCGCTGCAACCTCACCCTCGTCGGGCAGTACGCGGGCAACGGCGGCGCGATCATGATGGCCTGGTATGGCCACTGCGCCTACATGGCGACCGGATATTCGCCGACCGACCCGGACTACGCCCAGAAGAAGGGCGTCGTCGTCATCGACGCCTCCGATCCGCGCACACCCGGTGGAGACGACGCGACTGCAGACCGGCGCGATGATCAACCCCTGGGAGGCGCTGAAAGCCAACGCTCGCTCAGGGTTGCTGGCAACCGGTGAAGGTGGGTCGTTCCCGCTGGCCGGCCCGGGCGCGGCCGGCCCAGAGGTCGACGTGTATGACGTCAAGCACGACTGCGCCCATCCGCGCCTCGAATCCGACACGAATCTGCCGCACGCACGCGGCCACGAAGGTGACTTCTCGCCGGACGGTCGCACCTACTACCAAAGCTCACTGCAGGCCGCGCCCTCGACCTCCGTCGACGCCATTGACGTCTCTGACCCGAAGCACCCGCGCGAGGTCGCGACCTTTCAGTCGAAGCTGGGACCCGTGCATGCCGTGCAGATCGGCAACCGGGGTAACCGCGGCTACTTCATGGTCGCCGGGATGAACGCCGGATCGGGTGACAACGACGGTCTTGTGATCGTTGACACCAGCCAGGTGCAGCAGCGACTGCCGCACGCGAAAATGCGCGTGATCAGCCACGTCTTCTGGCACGATGCCGGTGAGGCGCAGATCGGCCGGCTGGTGCACATCAACGGGCACCCATACGTCATCACCACCGATGAGTTCGGCGCGGAAACAACTCCATTACAGGCCTGCCAGGCGGGTCAGGCGCCATACGGCTTCGTGCACATCATCGACGTCGGCAATGAGCTGCACCCGCGCGTCATCAACACCATTCGCCTGCAGGTCAACGATCCGGCCAACTGCAGCACCGTCGTCACTGAGCAGAACGCGCCGTTCTCGCTGATGTACAGCGCGCACTACTGCACTGCCGACAACCCCCAACACACGACTGCGATCGCCTGCGGCTGGATCTCGTCGGGCGTGCGTGTGTTCGACGGACGCGATCCGATGCACCCGCGCGAGATTGCCTACTACAACCCGCCGGCGCGGCTCGACGCCAACTCGATCCGTGGCGGCGCGCCGTATTACGACGTGCTTGTTGGCCTGCGCACCAAGGACTCGGTGTCGACGCAGATCCGTTGGGCGCATGACCCGCAAACGGGCGCGCCGGAGCTCTGGTTCATGAGCGGTGAGAACGGTTTTCAGGTCGTGAAGTTCACCAACGGCGTCTACCCGTTCGCGAGACAGTCGTCCGGCGAGAGCAGCGGAGCTGTCCGTCGAGTGACCGCTCCCGCTGCCGATCGTGCGTCGGGCGGAGCGCAGCTCCCCGTCACCGGTCAGTCACCGCTGATTGCCTGCCTGGGTGCCCTCGTGCTGTTCGCGGGCTTGATCGCAGCCTCGCGAGTCACGCAACGGTGAAGGCGTCGGTAGCCGAGTGCTTGTCGACGTCGACGTAGACCAGACGGAACGTGCCGGCCGTCGTTGGCGGGATGCGCCAGGTTCCGCGCGCGACCGTGCCGTGCCACTCGATCGTGACGTCTCCATCGCCGTCGGCAGCGGTCCGGATCCAGCCGTCGCCGTTCTGACACTCGACCAGCAGGTATGACGCGAGCAGCGGCCCACCATTTCCGGTGAGCGTGAACTCGGCTGTCACCGTTTCTCCTGCGTGGTAGTCCTTGCGCGGCTGAGCAGATACGCCGGCACATCGGTAGGGCTCGTCGCTGCGTCGGCGCGCTGCTCGCGGTTGCCGTAGCGCGGCGGTCCGGTAGACCGAACGGCTCGGCGACTCCGCACGCATGTCTTGTGCGAGCCGGGTGACCTCCTGCACATAGGCAGGCAACTGCCAGCGGCCGAACATCGTGTGGCCGCCTTCGTATCGCTGCGCGTCGTACTCCTCGGGTGTCGTCACATAGCCCGCATAGTCGTTGGCGTAGCCCTGCACCAACACGAACTCGAGCGGAGCGCCGAGCGCGTCAGCCACCGCGCGACGCAACCGCAGGCCGGCGACGATCGTGACTTCTTGAGCGAGCGCAACGAGAACGAGCGGGCCGAGCCGCACCAGCTGCACGGGCAGCACCTCGGCGCCCCAACCGAGCCGCCCGACCGGGATGAGCATCGCCTTCGGACGTTGCGCATCGGAGATCAGGGGTCGCAGGCGGAACGCAATCCCGCAGCACGCTGACAGCAACCGGTTGGCCTCGACGCCCTCACCGAAAGACCTAACGCCAGGGCCTTCCTTCGTGCCCGCGGCGAACGCGGCTCCCAGCACAGCTCGGCCAGTGCGATGTCGCGCGCCGTCATCGGTGTAGGCGCCGGCGACGTCGAGCAACGAGAGATTGACGTCAGACAGGCGACAGCTGAGACCGCCGTCGAGCTCGTCGCCGTCGGTTGCAGCCAGCGTCCGGGCCGCGTCGTGTTGCCGAGTGCCGATGATGCGGGCGTTCTCGACCTCATCGCCGGTTGGCCCGTGGGTCGCGTCCGGCACGTTAGGTGACATGTCGCCGGCGTTGGTCTGGGCGAACGCTGCAACAACCGTTGGCTCGTCGACCTCCCACTGCCGCGCGGCGTATCCCTTGTTGTCGCCGCTGATCAACGTGTTGCGGTTGGTGAGGCTCGTGCCGTGCGTGGCGAACCAGTTGATCGCACCGACGACGCGGCCGGCACGCTCGATGCGCAGCAGCGTCGTCGTCGGGTCGATGGCCGCCGGGAACATCGACCGGTCAGTGTCCGGGTTGCGAGCGAACGCCATTGGCGATCGGTTGACACTCGCGTCGCGAAGCTCGCCCCTCGTCAGCACCAGCCGCGCCGGCGCCAGGTCGGCCGTCGCCTGCGCGATGGCGCTGACCACGCCGTCGACGATCGCCTGGAACGTCCGCGGCCGAAAGCCATCGGTGGTCATGTTGTAGAGCCGGTAGCCGGAATAGCCGGCTACACCCGCATGAGTGTGTGTGGCGGTGAGGACGACGTTGTCTTCGCCATACAGTCGCGGGTCGAGTCGCGCGAGCACAGCGTCGCGCACGTTGCGGAAGAACATGCCGATGTCGGCGACGACATAGACCAGCCGGCGCTCGCTGGCTCGGTCGACGAACACGAAGGCGCGCGCCCACTGCCGCAGTTCGATGCCGCTGCTGCGCTGAAAGCGCATGCCGTAACCCATCAGCCCGATTCGCCACGGCTCGCCGGTGATGTCCGCGCGCCCGCAGCCGACCTGCCATGCCTCCGTCACGGTGGACAGCATTGCGGATCGGTGACAAACCCGCGCGCCGCATGCTTCAAACGACGCGGCGTCGGCAAACTGGCACGGTGGCTCCGTCCGTCGCGTCCGCAGACCTGGTCCGTGCTGCGCACGCGGACGTCTGGGAGGCGCATGGTCGTCACCGCGTGGCTTACGGCGGCGGCACCATTCGGTTACCCGGCATCCGCCTGATGGCGGCCGGTCTGCCGCATCCGCAATGGAACAGCGGCGACGTCACCGACCCTGACCTGGTGGACATCGAGACGGTTCGCCAGTGGTACGCCGACATGGATGTGCCGTGGGGGCTGCGCGTGGCCACAGGCGTGCACTGGCCGTACGGCCGGCATCTGCTGAGCCGCCGGCTCATGGCGCTCGAGCCGGGCGAGTACACACCGCCCGACCGCGTCGCGGACGTCTCGCTGCGCCTCGCCACTCTTGATGACGTCGAGGCCGTCATTGCTGTCGACACGGTGGCGTTCGATGAGCCGGTCGAGACCGACCGACCGTGGGTCGCACCGCTCCTGTCGCAGCCATCGACGGTCGTGTGTCTCGCCGAACTCGACGGGCTACCCGTTGGCTCGGGGCACTGCGTGATGACCGACGGCGACGCCGGCCCGGCGGCTTATCTCGGCGGCATCGGCGTGCTGCCGCATGCTCGCGGCCGCGGCGTGGGTACGGCGATCTCCGCGTGGCTCGTCGACCGCGGTGTCGCTGCGGGCGTCGACTTCTTGCACCTCAGCCCGGACACGGAGGACGCGGCGCGCATTTATGCGCGTCTCGGCTTCGTCGACGTCCCGGGTTTCGACGTCTACGTCGACTGCTGATCCCGGCCGTCAGCCGACCTGTTCGACGCCGGCCGCGTGCCGTTGGGCGAGCTCGCGGTAAGCGGTCGGGTTGGAGTCGATCCAGAACTGCGCGCTCGGCGTCAGTGGGCCGGCTGACTCGCCGCGCGAGCCGCGGAAGAGCGTCCCGGGCTCGACGACAGTGTTGGGTGGGACGAGCGTTCCAGCGGCGACCATCGCGCGGTCACCGATACGGGCGCCGTCCTGGATCGTGGCGTTGTTGCCGACCAGCGCTTCGGTCCCGACTGAAGCTCCGTGCATGACGACGCAGTGCGCGATCGTCGCCCCGGCCCCGATCTCGAGCGGCTCTGCCGCGTGCACTACGGCCCCGTCCTGGATGTTCGCCCCGGCGCGGACAACAATCGGGGCAAAGTCCCCGCGCACCACGGCGCCGTACCAAACCGAGGCGCCGGCCTCGACGGTCACGTCACCGATGAGCGTCGCGGTGGGGGCGATGAAGGCCGACGGATCGACCCGCGGCGTCTTACCTTCGAACGAGAACAACGGCATGGCGATGAAGGTTAGTGAACGCCGGTCAGCCGGCGGTGAGGCCGCCGTCGCTCGACACGATCGCACCGTGAATGTTGCGGGCCTCGTCGGACGCGAGAAATGCGAAGAGGTTGGCGATGTCCTCGGGTTTGGCCATGTCGCGGTGGCCGGTGTAGCGGCCGACCAGATCCCAGTCGACATCCATCGGCATCTGGTAACCCTGCACCAGGCCCGTGTCCACGCCGCCCGGTGCGATGGCCACGACCCGAAGCGGCGTCTTCATGAACTCCATCGCGAGCGCCCTGGTCAGCTGGACGACGGCACCCTTGGTCATGCAATAGACGACGGTGTAGGCGCCGCCCATCAGCCCGGCGTTGGAAGCGATGTTGACGATGACACCGCGGCCGCCGTCCTCGGCGCTGCGCAGCAGATGCGGGATCGCCGCCTGGGCCATGAAGAAGTAGCCGTCAACGTTGACCGCCATCATCTGGCGGTACGCCGCTTCGGTCACGTCAGCGACGTGTTCGCCCCGCGCGATGCCCGCGACGTTGCCAAGCACATCGAGGTGGCCGAACTCGGCGACCGCGAACTCGACCGCGTCGCGGCAGGCGTCAGCGCTGCGTACGTCGACAACTCGCGGTATGACGTTGCCCGTCGCTGCCTCTCGTGTCGCGGCGAGGCCGACCTCGTCGATGTCGAGCGCGAGGACGTCGGCTCCTTCACCAGCGAGTCGCAACGTCACGGCGCGACCGATGCCGGAGGCAGCGCCGCTGACGACCGCAGTTCGGCCGTCGAAGCGGCCCGTCGCTTCGGTCATTTCTTGGCCAGCCGAGAGACGAAGGCGTCGTCTTCGCGCGGCGCGATGAACAGACCTTCGGCATCCGTGAGCATGGTGTCGCCCAAGTAGCACTCCCCTTTGACGATGCGCTTTCGCCGCTCCAGGCTCTCGACCCAGGAGACGAGATGCAGCTCGGTGTTGAGCGGTGTCGGCCGACGGTAGTTCACGTGCAAGTAGGCGGTGAACCCCGGACTGAGTTGTGCGAACCCGAGCAGCTCGTCGAACATCGCGGCGACGAGTCCGCCGTGCACGTGACCGGGCGGACCTTCGTAGGCCGGACCGAACGTCACCGTGCCGGTGACGTGGTAGTCGCTGACGATGTCGTCGCGAGGTGCGCCACGACGGATTTGAAACGACACCGGCGGGGCCATCGGGTTGCTGCGCCCGCTGACCGGGCTGAAGCCGACGAAGTCGCCCGGTTGAAGGCCTGCCTCGCTGATCTCCCATGACTGCGCGCGCTCCGGCAGCTCATCCAACCGGTCGGCGAACGCGGCCGCTGCTTCTGCAGCCCGCTCGAGCTCGGCCGCAGGAGGCCGGACCACCGCGAGCCGGGCGATGATGCGTCGCATCTCGTCCGCCAAGTGCTCGGAAGCCTGACGTGCCTCGTCGTCCACGGAGATCCCCGGTCAGTCGTTGAAGTGTGGAGGGCGCTTTTCCTTGCGTGCGGCGACAGCCTCCTCAAAGTTCCTCGTGGTGAGGCGCACAAACAACTGGGCGATGCCTTCATGGTCCAGATGCGCGTTGAGTGACGACGCGTCGAGGCTCGACCAGATCATGCGCTTCGTCAGCTCGACGCCAGGACGACTGAATCCGGCAATGCGAGCGGCGACGTCATAGCAGCCGTCCAAAAGGTCGTCCGGGTCCACGACGCTGCTGACGAGACCGATGCGCTCACCTTCCTCGGCTGTGAGATCGCGTCCGGTCAGCATGAGCTCGGCCGCGCGAGCGGAACCGATGGCGCGCGGCAACAGATAGGAGATGCCGAGCTCCGTTGCGGTCAGACCATTCGTGATCCCGGCCGCGCGGAAGTAGGACGTTGTCGACGCAAGCCGGATGTCGCAGGCCAGGGCAAGGCAGAAGCCGCCACCGATCGCGGGGCCGTTGACGGCAGCGATGACGGGTTGGTGCATGCGCCGCAGCGTGAGGATGACCTCGTCGAGCAGTTCCATCGAGCGCAACGCGATGGTCGGCAGTGTCAGCCCCTGGATGCCGGGCACGACGCCGGGGTCCTCGAGGTCGGCGCCCGAGCAGAAGGCGGTGCCGGCTCCGGTGAGCACGACGACACGGATGTCGTTGTCCGCGCTCACGTCCCGCAGCGCATCGCGCAGCGGAATCATGACGTCGAATGCCATGGAGTTCATGCGGTCCGGACGGTTCAGCGTCACAAGGGCAACGCCGTCCTGAGGGCGCGTCACCTGCACGAAGCTCATGAGGACCCGAGGGGCGTGTCTTTGAGGCCGATGACGCTGTAGCAGCGCTCTTGCTTGCGCGACGTGAATCGCCAGCCGTCAGTCGTGCGCTCGAACTCGTCGTCGTACCAGAGTCCGATCAGCCAGACCGACCGCGAACCGTCCGGGTTCTCCATGACCATCGGGTTGGTGCACGACGTTCGCGCGCGGGCCCGGTTGCCGTTGAGTGTGATGTTGGGCAAGCCCATCATGTGCTGGGATCGTGCGAACAACCCGAGCGACTCCCGCAGGAACTGCTTGATCCCCGCCGGTGTGTCGGTCGGCCCACCGAACGCCGAGAAGTCGATCCGTGCGTCCGCCGTGAAGAGCTCATCGAGTCGATCGAACTCGCGCTCGTCGACGATGTCGGGATAGCGCGCGATGAGGTCGCTGATCGCGAGTTTGTCCTCGACGTCGCTCATCTGGCGGCGTTCCTCCCCGCGACCTCGCGCGCCCACTTGTAGTCGGGCTTGCCGGCGGGAGTGCGTTCGACGGCGTCGACGATCAACAGCTCGCGCGGAGCCTTGTAACGCGCAAGCGAAGCGCGGACGTGCTCTTGCAGGTCCTCAAGAGTCGGCGTGGCTCCGGCTGCCGGCTTGACCACCGCGACGACCCGCTCCCCCCAGCGTTCGTCAGGCACTCCGACGACGACGGCATCCGCGACCGCCGGTGAGGTCATGAGGGCCGTCTCGACCTCTTCCGGATAGACCTTTTCGCCGCCGGTGTTGATCGAGGTCGAGCCACGCCCGAGCAACACCACCGTCCCGTCCGCTTCGACGAGGGCGTGGTCACCGGGCAGCACCCAACGGGCGCCATCGACTTCCAGGAAAGTTGTCTTGGTCTTTGTCTCGTCCTTGTAATAGCCGAGCGGCACATGCCCCTTGCGGGCCAGCCGGCCGACTTGGCCGCTGCCCGGTTCGACCGGCGTGCCGTCGTCGCTAAGAACGTTCGTCTGCGCGTTGACGGTGAACCGCGGTTGGGTCCCCTCGTCGCCGGCGGCGTGCAGCTTGTTGCCCACGATGCCGGTCTCGCTGGAGCCGAACCCGTCCACGATCATCAGCGTCGGCAATAGCTCTGCCAACTTGCCCTTGGCGGTGCTCGACAGCGTCGCTCCGCCGGAGCCGATGACGATCAGCGAAGAGACGTCGTATGGCGCGCCGCGGTCGTTGGCCGCAGCGAACGCGTTGGCCAGCGGGCGCGCCATCGCGTCGCCGACGATCGTGAGGATGTTGACGCCCTCGTCCTGGACGATGTGCCACACCGCGTCTGCATCGAATGGGCCAGGCGCTGGGAAGACGATCCGGCCGCCGCCGAACAGCTGGCTGAACACCCCCCACTGCGCGCTCACGTGCATCAGTGGCGGAGTGGTGAGAATCGTTGCGCCGGCCTCGGGGATGCGGTCGACGATCTCCTCGGGCGTCTTGATGAAGTTGCCGGACTGGAAGACGTCGCCGCCACCCATCGCCGCGAAGAAGATGTCCTCTTGACGCCAGACGACGCCTTTCGGAAGGCCGGTCGTCCCGCCGGTGTAAGCGATGTAGCGGTCGTCGCCGCTGCGCTTCGAACCATCCGGCCGCTCCGCTGACGCAGCTGCCAGCGTCGGTTCGTATGACGCCGCCGCCGCCGGCGGCTCGGCTCCGCTGTTGTCGTCGACGACAAGCAGATGCTTGAGGCCTCCGACCGCTGTCGCTGCCTCGCCGACCTGCGGGGAGAACTCGCGATGGTGCAGAAGTGCGACCAGGTCGGCGTCGTCGTAGAGATGGCGGAGCTCGTTGGCGACATACCGGAAATTGACGTTCACCGGGACGGCGGACAGCTTGAACGCGGCCAGCATGCCCTCGAGGTATTCGGACCCGTTGAGCAGCTGCAGCCCGATGTGGTCGCCTGCTCCGACGCCGAGGCCGGCGAGTGCGTTGGCCAGCCGGTTGGCACGTTCGTCGAGCTGCCGGAAGGTCAGTCGGCGGGCAGGAGAGACGATGACCTCACGGTCGGGGACCGCATCGGTCACACGCTCGAACAGATCCGCCAGATTGAACCCCGCCACCGGGCGAATATAACGAGGCGTCAGAAACGGCCCGGGGCGTGGATCAGCAGCTGGGCACCGGCTTGCCGTTGTTGCCGAGCTGGATCAGCGAGCAGAAGGTGATCTTGCTGACCTTCCACGTGCCGTCCTCGTAGACCGCGACGCCGGAAGAGTTGGGCAGCAGCACGTGGGTGCCGTTGGAGAGCGAGTAGTTCACCGTCGCTTTCATGTTCGACGTGAACACGACGGACTTCACCTTGACGAGCTGCTTGAGGTGAGTCTGCTGCTGCTCTTTCTGGGCGGTCTTGATGGCGGGCGCCAAGGCCTGGCCGCCTTCGAGCAGCGGGTAGAGCTGCGCCTGCGGCGTCTTGTAGTTGAAGAACGTCTCCCAGTTCTTCGTGATCTCCGCGATTGCGGCGGCTGGGTCGGCCGGTGCCGATGTCTCAGCGGGCGGGCTCACGGAGGTGGGCTGCGCCGAGCCGGACGCCGCCGGCGAACCGCCGCTGCTGCTGCCACCGCATGCGGTGGCTAGGGCGACGGGCAGGGCAACAAGGACCGCGAGGAGACGAATCTGCATGGGCCGACCGTAACCCGCATCGCGCGACCTGCGTGGGAGCTTTACCGAACGTCGCTCTACCGGTTCGCGCGCGGAGCACCACCCGCCCCCGACAAATCTGACGGGGCGTCACATAATGCGTGCCATGGCTAACGCGACCACGTTCGACTACGACCAACTGCTCATCGGCGGCCAGTGGACCGCACCGTCCTCCGACCAGCGGATCGAGGTCCGCTCACCGGCGACGCTCGAGGTCGTCGGCACCGTGCCCGAGGCCGTGGAAGCCGATGTCGACGCCGCTGTCGCGGCCGCTCGTCATGCCTTCGACCGCGGCCCGTGGCCGACGACTTCGCCCGAGGAGCGGGCCAAGGTCATCGGACGGTTCACCGAGTTGCTGACCGAGCGCATCGACGACGTGAGCCGGATCATCACCGCCGAGATGGGCGCCCCGGCCGCGACGGTCCAGATGATGATGTGGACGCCCGCTCAGTCGGTGCTGTCGACCTACGCCGGGCTCGCGACGACGTTCCCCTGGGAAGAGACGCGCACCGGGCTGTTCGGCGAGACGCGTGTGCGTCGCGAGCCGGTTGGTGTCGTGGCGGCGATCATCCCGTGGAACGTGCCGTTGTTCATCGCGATCAACAAGGTCGTGCCGGCGCTGCTCGCGGGTTGCACGGTCGTCTTGAAGCCGGCGCCGGAGACGCCGATGGACGCGCTGTGGCTCGGCGCGTTGTTCACCGAGGCCGGTCTTCCCGATGGCGTGCTGTCGGTGTTGCCCGCCGACCGTGAGGTGAGCGAATACCTCGTCACGCACCCGGGCGTCGACAAGGTCTCCTTCACCGGCTCGACCGCCGCGGGTCGCCGGGTCGGATCGCTCGCCACCGAGCGGCTGAAGCGCGTCTCGCTGGAGCTCGGCGGGAAGAGCGCAGCGATCGTGCTCGACGATGTCGACCTCAACGCGGCCGGCTTCATGCTCGCCTACTCGGGCCTGATGAACAGTGGTCAGGCATGCGTGGCACAGACGCGCATCCTCGCGCCGCGATCGCGGTATGACGAGGTGACTGAAGCACTTGTCGCGAATGCTTCCCTGATGACCGTCGGGGATCCCTCAGACCCGGCAACTCAGCTGGGTCCGCTGGTGGCCGAGCGGCAGCGCGACCGCGTCGAGGGCTACATCGAGAAGGGTCGCGCCGAGGGAGCCCGGCTCGTGCTCGGCGGTGGCCGCCCGGCCGGACTCGACACCGGTTGGTACGTCGAGCCGACAGTCTTCGCCGACGTCGACAACAAGATGACGATCGCGCAGGAGGAGATCTTCGGCCCGGTGCTGTCGGTCATTCCGTATGACACGGTCGACGAGGCGGTCGACATCGCCAACGACAGTGACTACGGGCTCGCCGGCTCGGTGTGGACGCAGGACGTCGACCGCGGATTCGAGATCGCCACGCGAGTGCGCACCGGCACTTACGGCATCAACTGGTACGCGTTCGACATGGGTTCGCCGTTCGGCGGCTTCAAGTGCTCGGGCATCGGCCGTGAAGACGGGCCTGAAGGACTGGCCGCGTTCTGCGAGCTCAAGAGCGTGCTCATGCCGATGGGCTACTCGTCAGCCTCGTAACGCGGTCGCGGTTAGCGGAGCCCAAATGACACTGCCGACAGGAATCGCCGCGATCGCGGCGGCCGAACCCGACCGGCCGGCGCTTGTCGACGGCGACGAGCGGCTCAGCTACGGCCAGCTCGAGGCGCGCATCAACCGGCTGGCGCACTTGCTCGCGGACCGCGGCGTGCAGCACGGCGACCGCGTCTCGGTGCTGTTGCGTAACCGACCCGAAGTGTTCGTGGCGTGGAACGCGATTGGCCGCCTCGGAGGTATTCCGGTCCCGGTGAGCTATCGGTTCACGGCACCGGAGATTCAGTACGTCGTCAGCGATTCCAACTCGGTCGCCTTCATCCACGATGCGGACACCGATCCGGCAGTCGTGAGCGGCCTCGACGACGTGCGCAGCTGCCTCGACATCGACAAGCTGCCCTTGGACGATGGGCCGGCGACGCCACCGATCGAGGACTTCCTGGGCACGCTCGTCATACCGATGGCGTACACGTCAGGCACGACCGGCCGGCCAAAGGGCATCGCTCGTGGACTGCCGAAGGCATCACGAGAGGCGAGTCCCAACCCGATCGGGCTCTTCTGGGGTTTTGGTCCCGACGACGTCCATCTGATGTGCGGACCGGCGTACCACACCGCCCCTGGTGGGTATGCGCAAGTGCATCTCTGGATCGGTGCACCCATCGTCATCATGCAACCGTTCAACGCCGATGAGTGCCTGCGGCTCATCGAAACAGAACGAGTGACGACGAGTCACCTGGTGCCGGCCAACTTCGTGCGGATTCTCGACGTGGACTGGCAGCGTTACGACTTGTCGAGTGTTCGCAAGATCCTGCACGCGGCCGCACCCTGCCCGCCGTCGCTCAAGCGCCGCATCTTCGACGTGTTCCCACCGGGCACCGTCTGGGAGTACTACGGCATGAGCGAAGGCATGGGTACGACGATTTCGCCGGAGGAATGGCTGCGCAAACCGGGCAGTGTCGGTCGCGCGTTCCCGGGACTCGACCTGAAGATCGTGGGCGAGGATGGCGCCGCGCTGCCACCGGGCGAGATCGGGACCATCAGGGTGTCTGCGATCCCCGGCTACGAGTTCGGCTATCACAACGCGCCCGAGAAGACCGAGGCTGCTTGGGACTCGGGTTATTTCACGGTCGGCGATCTCGGCTGGGTCGATGACGACGGCTATCTGTTCATCGCCGATCGCCGGACCGATCTCGTCATCAGCGGAGGCGTGAACATCTATCCCGCTGAGGTCGAGCAGGCGGTTGCCGAGCATCCAGCCGTCGCTGACGTTGCGGTGTTCGGCATTCCGGACGAACGGATGGGCCAGCTCGTCCACGCCGTCGTCGAGCTCCGCCCCGGCCGGGAGTGCAGCGCGGACGACCTCGTTGCCTCGTTGCGAGGGACACTCGCCGACTTCAAGCTGCCGCGATCGATCGAGTTCGTGGACCTGCTACCGCGCGAGCCCAACGGCAAAGTCCGCAAGACCGAGCTCCGCGACGCCTACCTCACCCGCCAGACTTCCCGTTGACAATCGGTCGGGTTCTCGACCGGTCGCTCTCTGAGCGGCCGGATGCTGAGGCTGTCGTGGCGCGATCGGGGCGGCTCACCTATCGCCAGCTCAATGAGGCCGCGGACCGGGCAGCCGGCGCATTTGCGGCGCTCGGGTTGCAGCGCGGCGACCACGTCGCAGTCAGCCTTCCCAACGACCTGGATGTCGTGGTCGCGTTCCACGGAGCGATGCGCCTCGGCCTTGTGTGGATCGGCATGAACACCGCACTTGCCGAGCCGGAGAAGGCCCACATCGTCCAGGACAGTGGCGCGCGGTTCGTTCTCGACAGCACGGTCGACTGGGCCGCCGCCATGGCGAGCGCGTCCGCGCCGCCGACGGTCGACGTTGATCCGCACGCTCCCGCCGGCATCGCCTACACAAGTGGTACGACGGGGCTGCCGCGTGGCGTCGTACACAGCCAGCACAACCTGCTGCTGCCCGGCGCCGTACTCGTGGCCGAACGCGGCTATGACGAGTCACTGCGCAAAGGCGACTGCCTGCCGCTCACGATCCTCAACCTGATGGTGCTGACAACGTTGCTCACCGCGCAGGCCGGCGGGTGCTGCGTGGTGATTGATCGACGGGACGCGGATGGTGTCCTCGACTGGATCCGCGACGAACGAGTGTCAGTGTGGAACGGCGTGCCGACGCAGCTGTTCGACCTCGCCCGCAAGTACGCCGACCGGCGTGCCGATCTCGCGACCCTGACGGAAGTGTGGAGCGGCGGCGGTGACTGTCCGGATGCCCTGCGCGAGGAGTTCCGCGCAGCCTTCGGCCTCCCGGTACGCGCGACATACGGCCTGACCGAAGCACCCACCGTCGTCGCCATCGACCCGGTGGGCGACGAATGGCGGCCAGGCGCGAGCGGCCGTGCGCTGCCGCACCTGCAGGTCCGCGCGATCGCCGACGATGGCACCGATGTCGCGGCGGAGGAGCTCGGCGAGATCGCCGTCGAGGCGGCGACATCCGGATTATGGGTCGGGCAGTGGACACCGATGCTCGGGGAGTGGAGCGGCGGCGCGATGCACGCGCGCACCGATCCCATGCTGCGCACCGGCGACCTGGGCACGGTCGAGGGCGGCTGGGTGAGCATCCGCGACCGACGCAAGCTCGTGGTTGTCCGCGGCGGCGCGAACATCTATCCCGCCGAGGTTGAGCGCGCCCTACTGTCGGTGCCGGGAGTTGCCGCTGCCGCGGCGTTCGGGATCCCCAGCGAGCGGCTAGGTGAACAGCTCGCGGCAGTAGTGCAGCCGGTGCCCGGGGCGACCGTCACCGTGGACATGTTGGTCGCGGTATGCACCGAACAGCTTGCGCGCTACAAGGTGCCGGAGCGGTGGGCCGTCGTGGACACGATCCCGGTCAATGCGATGGGCAAGGTCCTGCGCCAGCGACTGCCCGACCTGCTCAGTCCCGGCTGAGGCGCTGGTCAGGCGGAGCGGTCACACCGTCGGCGGTGATGCCAGAGACAAGCGCGAGGTCGTCGAGAAGATCGCGTCGCGACGACGGCACGCTGGGGTCGCCGATCGCGCGCGCCGACCACAGATGCAACGGACTGTCGAGGACGAAGCCCATCCCGCCGTGCAGCTGATGCGCGATGAGTGTCGTCCCGCGGAACGTGCTGGCGGCCGCGAGTGCAGCGATGTCTGCAAGTCGGCGGCTCTCGATCGGGGGAATGGCTGCCTCGATCGCCCATGCTGCCTGCGCGATTGCGAGCTCTGCTGCCGCAAGGTCGGTGGAGGCGTCGGCGAGCTGATGCTGGACCGCCTGGAAGCTGCCGATCGGTCGGTCGAACTGCTCGCGCGTCTTGACGTGCGCGACGGTTCGCTCCACCACGGCGCGAGCGCCGCCCAGCTGCCGAGCTGCGGCAAGGATGGTCACCTCGGTGCGCAGTAGCTGCCCGCCGCGGTCGTCGAGAAGCAACTGGGTGTCGGCCATGAGGTCATCGCGAACGAGCAGCGTCGACGACGGCAGGTCGCAGGTGTTCGGCTCTGCTCGCCATTCGAGTCCGGTCGTTGCGGTCTCCACGACACGTACGACCGAGTCGCTTGCCGGTGACCAGCAGTCGGCGATCAGCACCCGCGACACCTCTGGGCCCGCCATGACACGTCGGCATCCGCCGCCGGCATCGGTGAACGCGGCAGTCGCGGTGGACTCGCCGGCGGCCAGGGCGGTCAACAGCGCATCGCGGCCCGACCCCGTGGCATGCAGCACCAGCCGCCCGGCGACGCCGATCGCCGGCAACACTGGCCCGGCTAGGCCGCGACCGAGTTCGTCGTGGGCTGCCACGAGATCGGAGAACGTGCCGGCGCCGCCGTACTCCTCTGGCAGTCCGAGCCCGAGGAGCCCGACCCTGATCCCGTCGGCAAGGTCGCGGGCCGCATCGTGGTGGGGCGGTTCCGGAAGCGCGTCGACGAGTTCGGCCATGCGGCGGTCGAACAACCGGCGAAGCGTGTCGCGTAACTGCTGCTGCTCGTCACTCGCACGCAGATCCATGCGCTCAGGGTCTCCCCTCTTCGCCCCGGCGCTCGGAAAGCGCGGCTGGGTAGCGCTGTCTTCTAAAAGATAATATTCTGGAAATGTCAACATCCGCCAGCCCGGTACGGAGTTCTGATGGCGCCCCCAGCTGCCTCGGCCGAGGCCGGTCGGCGGGCGATCCTCATCGCGGGGGCCCTCTTGCCGGTTGTTCGCTGGCTCCCCGTGTCGGCGGCAACCGGTGGCGACGGTGAGGCCGCGGTGGCGTCATACCGATTTCTGTCCGCGCACCAGGGTGCAGTGATCGTCGAGGCGACCGCGCGGCTGGTTCCCGGCCCGCTGGACGACCCGACCGAGGCGGGACACCCCGGCGCGCGGGAGGCCGGCGTCGTGCACTTCATCGACCGGCTGTTGTCGGCGTTCGAGGAGAGCCCGCCCGCCATCTTCGCGGGCGCGCCCTGGAGTAACCGACACGCGCCCGGCCCCGATCACTTCGCGCGCTTCATCCCGCTGATCGAGCGGCAGGAGAAGGCCTGGCGCAAGCGGATCCCCCAGCTGCGCAAACAGGTTGCGGCTGCAGTCGTCGCGCTGGACGAAGGAGCGGTCGCGGCGGGATATCAGGACTTCGTCGCTGCGCCCACGACCGAGCAGGACCAGCTGCTGAGCGAGCTCGGGGACGCGCGCGACGTCCTGTTCGGGCTGACGCTCGATGCGATGTATTCGGTGCCCGAGTACGGCGGCAACCGCGACCTCGTCGGGTGGCACGAGATCGGCTGGGTCGGCGACGTGCAGCCGGTTGGCTACACCGCTGCCCAGGTCGCCGCTAACGACGGCGTCGACCCGGTTGCCGCTAACGACTTGCCGACGGTCCAGGAGCTCATCGACGCGCTGCCGTTGCTGGCGCGCGCACGTGCGTCACGCAGCAGTCGCCGTGGCTGACCGAGCTGTTGTTGTCGGCAGCGGCGCCGGTGCGAGCGTCGTCAGCCTCGAGTTGGCGCGGGCCGGCTGGGACGTCGTCGTCCTCGAACGCGGTCCGGCCTATGTCAGCAACCCGGACAAGCCGTCGCGTCGGTTCTCCAACGACGAGCTAAAAGCCAATCGCTATTTCGAGGTGCCTGATCCGCTGACCGAGCCACGAGTATTCCGCGCCGCGGCCGGCGATCCTGGCGAGGTTGGCTCCGTCAACGAGCTCGCCGCGGTTGTCGGTGGCGGCACCGTGCACTGGGACGCCAAGGTGCCGCGGTTCTGGGACATCGACTTCAAGAAGAAGTCGTTGCTCGGCGCCTTCCCCGGCACGGACGTCTGTGACTGGCCCTTTTCGTATGACGAGATCATGCCGTTCTACGAACGCGTCGAACGGATGCTCGGCGTGCAAGGTGATGCCCATGTGCTGCCGTCCGCGCCGACGCTGAAGCACGCACCAGGCCGTCGCGGCTACGCGATGCCACCGGGACCACAGCAGTTCGCCTCGCAGACGATCGCCGACGGTTGCCGGGCGATGGGCATGCATCCCTATGCGTTCCCGATGGCGATCAACTCGCGCGAACACGACGGTCGACCCGCGTGCAACGACTGCGGCCAGTGCAGTGGATACGGCTGCGCGCTCAACGCACGCATCGGCGCCCTCGCGGTTCTCGACGAGGCGTGCAAGACCGGGCGCGTGCGTGTTCGCGCCGAAACGTTTGCCCATCGGGTGCGCTTCGACGGACGCCGGGCAAAGCACGTCGAGTGGATCGGGCCACAGGGTCGGCACGGGAGCGAACGAGCCGATCTCGTTGTCCTTGCCGCGTCGGCGATCGAGACGTCTCGGCTGGCGAAGCTGTCAGAGTTGCCGGATCCGCACGATCGCATCGGCCGCGACATGATGTTCCACAACTTCGTCGACGGGTTCGGCATCTTCCTGGACCGGCGGATGCACGCCTATCGCGGCCGGTCAACGACACAGTGCTGCGAAGACCTCGCCGACCCCGACTACCCCGGCATGCGCGAGGCGGCGCAAGCCGCGGGTCTGCCATACATCCGCGGCGGGATCATGGAGCTCGGCGGCTCGCAGGACCCGATCGCCGAGGCGAACGTCTATCGCTTCCTGCTCGAGACGATCCACTCTGCTGACCCGACGAACACGGCGACGCCGCCGTTCGGGGCGCGGTTCAAGCAGCTGATGCGAGCGAGCCCGATGCGTGACCGGCTCGCGGGTGTGTCGATGGTCGGCGAGGATCTGCCCTACGCGACCAACCGCGTCGACTTGGCGCCGGTCAAGGACTACCGCGGCATTCCCGTTGCTCGCGTCACGTATTCGCCGGGCCAGCACGAGCAGGTCGCGGTGGCGTTCTGCGCGTCGCAGATCACCGGCCTCATGAAGGCCGCAGGTGCCTCGGTGTCAGCCGCGGTGCCGGAGTCGCTCGGCGATCAGACCGCCATCCCACACGGTGCGCACGTCATGGGCGGTATGCGGATGGGTCACGATCCGCGCAGCAGTGTCACCAACGGCATCGGACTCGTGCACCATCTCGACAACGTGCTGGTCGCGGATGGCTCCGTCTTCCCGACCTCTGGTGCGCACAACCCGACGCTGACGATCATGGCGACGGCACTACGCAACGTGACGCGTCTCATCAAGAGTTGACGCCAGCGCCGCGAAGCCAAGTTTGTCGCCGAGGCGCTGGCTGAGGTAGCGCACGCAATAGACGACCATGACGAGGATGCCTACTGCGTCGAGGACGCGCGTGGCGATGAAGGCACCGACTCCCACGACGAGAAGTACGGCGAGCTGAACGGCAGCTATGACGACGAAGAAAATGCCGAACAGCAGCGAGACGTAACGGAACGCCGAGTGGTACTCGTGCGAGGCACGTGTCTCCTCGTCGACCGGAAACACTTCGCGGGCGAAGATGCCGGCCAATGGTCGACCTAGCGCAACCGACCCGAGCCAGAACATGCCGTTGAGCACCCCCAGCACCGCAGGCTGGACGAGGTAGGCGGTGGCGCTGTCCGTGGCGAGGCCGACGACCGCCTGCACCAAGACGAAGGCGAGCACAACGCGCGTGATCATCCCCGGACGACCGTGCCGGCGCTCGTATGCATAAGCGAGCAGCGCGAAGGCCGTGCCCAGGGCAATGCCGACGAAGACGTTGCCGGTCAGCTTCCAGCCGCCATAGAACGCGACAGGTGGTCCCAGGATGTCGCGCAGCATCCGGGGCCCGACCGACCGAACGAGCGGCCACCCGGTGGACGTCTTGTCGCCGGCCGGCGTCAAGGTTTGATCGCGACCTTGATGGCTCCGCTGCGTTCCTGGTCGGCAATCGAATAGAAGGCCTCGCGCCACTCGGCGAGCGAGAACACGTGCGTGAGCATCCCGCTCAGGTCGACGCGCCCGGCTTGCACGAGGTCGAGGTAGTGCTCGATCGCATGCAAACGAGCGCCTTCGACCGTCTCGAGTCCGAAGGCGTTGCTTCCCACCCAGCGGAGCTCTTTGAAGTCGACCGGGCTCCACTCCCAGCGCGCTGGTGCATGCACTCCCGCCTTGACGATCGTGCCGCGGCTCGCCAGGACACGCGCCGAGATGGCGAACGAATCAGCTTTCCCAACCGTGTCATAGGCGACGTCGACGAAGCCGGGATGGCACATCGGCAGTCCACGCCCGTCGGGGCCACGCCGTAGAACTCCGCCGGACCACTGGGCCAGTGTTTCGAGCACGTCTTCCATCGGTTCGTGAGCGGTGACGAGATGTGCACCGAGCTCTTTGGCGAGCGCCGCTTGATGGGGGAAGCGCGCGACCACAGCCACCTCGACGTCGGGATAGAGCGTCCGCAGAATCGCTACGGCGCAACAGCCCAGCGAGCCGGCGCCCCACACGATCGCCTTGCCACCCGGCGGGGGCGGGTTGCGCGTGATGGCGTGCAGTGACACCGAGAACGGGTCGGCGAAGACCGCCTGCTCGGTCGGGACGTCGTCGGGGATCCGGAACAGCATGGACGAGTGGGCGGGCAGCAGCTCGGCATACCCGCCCGTTGCGTCCCGCGCGACACCGGTGTGGATGCCGGGGCTGATGTCGCCGACGGTGAAGCTCCAGCACAAGCTCAGGTCGCCGGTCGCGCACGGTGGACAGACCGGCTCGATGCCGCGGGGCCGACAGGACAGCCACGGGTTCAGCGCGACGCGATCGCCCACGTCGAAGCCGGAGGCCTGCGGCCCGAGCTCGACGACGTCGCCGACGACCTCGTGCCCGAGGACCTGCGGAAACGAGCAGAACGCGAACATCGCGCTGTCGCCGCCACCGTCGCCGAAGTCGAGCAGCATTTGCTTCGAGTCGGACCCGCAAATGCCGGTCAGCAGCGGGCGTATGACGAGCCAGTCCGGACGTAGCGGCAACGCATCGGGGACGTCGCGCAACGCAACCGGCGACGTCGCGAACTGGCGAGCGAGCGGCGGGGCGTCGTCCGGCGGCTGCCAGCCGTCCGGCTCGACTCCGAAGACCAGCGCCTTCATCCGGGGGCACCCATGTTGCGTCGCTGAACCTCTCCGTGGTTTCTTTTAGATCTTAGCGACGATAGGAGTTCACGCACATGGACGTGCAGGGCGCGACCGTCCTCTTGACCGGTGCCTCGTCCGGCATCGGTGCCGCGACCGCACGGCTGCTCGCCGAGCGTGGCGCGGTGCTCGGGCTGGTCGCCCGGCGCCGCGATCGCCTCGAAGAAGTGCTCACCGACTGTCAGAAGCACAGCCCGGACTCCCGGCTGTGGGTCGCCGACCTGTCCGACCTCGCGGCCGCCGAAGGCGTCGTACAGGAAGCGCTCTCCGCCTGGGGGGCGATCGACGTCCTCGTGAACAACGCCGGCGCACCGAAGCGGCGCCACGTTCGCGACCTCACGCCCGCCGAGGTCGAGGACACGATGCGCATCAACTTCTTCTCGCCGGTCCGGATGATGCTGGCGGCCTTGCCGTCCATGCTCGAACGCGGCCGGGGCATGGTCGTCAACGTCGGCAGCATGGCGGGTCGCATCGGTGTGCCCACGGAGTCGGCGTACTCCGCGAGCAAGTTCGCGCTGGGTGGGTGGAGCGAGGGTTGTGCGCTCGACCTCGCCGCCTCCGGGGTCGAGATCCGACTGGTCTCGCCGGGCGCCTTTGCGACCGAGATCTGGGACCAGCCCGGCAGCGACGACGCCTTCTATGACGGACCGATGTCACCTCCCGAAGACTGCGCCGCCGAGATCCTCGCTGCCATCGAAGGGTCGTCGTTCGAGACCTATGCACCTGCCGGTTATCGCGACATCGTCGTCGACAAGACGCGCGACTTCGACCAGTTCAAGTCGATGGTGCTGAGCCACGCGAACGCAGGGACGGCGTCATGAGCGTCCACGACGAGGTGCTCGCCGCCGCGAAGGACATGTTGCGGCTCGATCTGACCGCCGGCACCAGCGGCAACGTCTCGGGGCGGCTCGAGGACGGATCGGTGGTCATCACGCCCTCCTCGATCCCGTACGACGAGATGACCCTCGCCGATCTCGTCGTCATCGACATGACCGGTGAGGTCATCGAAGGCACCAGGTCCCCGTCAAGCGAAAAGCTCGTGCACATCGCTTGCTACAAGCGGTTTCCCGAGGTCGGTTCGGTGATCCACGCGCACCCGGTCTATGCCTCGATGTTTGCGCTTGCACGTCAGCCGATCCCCTCCGCGATCGACGAGTTCGCCGTCTACGTCGGCGGCGACGTGCCGGTCGCGGACTACGCGATGACCGGCACGCCCGAGCTCGGCGAGAACGCGGCTGACCGCCTCGGCTCGGTCGGTTCGGCGCTGCTCGCCAACCACGGTACGGTGACGGTCAGCGAGTCGCCGGCCAAGGCGATTCACCAGCTCGGTGTCGTCGAACGGACCGCGCAGATCGTGTGGGGTGCTCGCGCGCTGGGCGGCGAGGTGGAACTGCCCGCGTCGACAAACGACACGCTGAGCAGCTACTACCGCATGCTGCGGCAGCGTCCGTCCTGACCGTGGCACGCACCGCCAGCGTCACCGTCGGCATCGACATCGGCACGACGTCGGTCAAAGCCGTTGCCGTCGACGACGCCGGCCAGGTCGTGGCGCGCACGCGCGTGCCTCACCGGCTCGACGCGTCGGCGGATCGACTCCGTCATGACGCCAACCAGGCGTGGCGACGAGGGCCGCGGCGAGCGCTCGCCGCGCTCGGCGATGTGGAGCCGCGTGCGTTGAGCGTCACCGGCATGGTGCCGTCCATGGCTGCGGTCAACCGACGTGGGCTCCCGGTGAGTGACGGCCTGCTTTACGGCGACGCAGAGGGCCGACCGGCCGAGCGACATGGGCTGCCGGACCTCGTCGGCGATGCACCGGAATTCCTGCGCGCGCTGGTCAGGATCGCTCCGGCATCGGCGGGGTACTGGTCGGCACAGACAACGGCAACGGTGGCCTTGGGTGGGCCGCCCGTGCTCGCTGCTGATGTGGCGCAAGTGTTGTGGCCGCTTGTAGCGGACGGCAAATGGGAGCAGTCCGTGTTGAGCGAGTGCGGCGTCACGCTGGAACAGATGCCGACGATCGTCCCCAACCGGACGCCTGTGGCCGAGGTCGACGGCATGGTTCTCGACGGCGGTGCGATCGACGTCGCCTGTGAGCGCATCGTCTCGGGAGTCGAGGACGGCGACGCACTCGTCATCTGCGGCAGCACGCTGATCGTCATGGCGCGCCTTCCGGCAGGCGCAACATTGCCGTCGTCCATCCTGGGTTATCCGGACGAGACCGGCGCACTGACGGCGACCGCGGCCAGCAACGCGGGTGGGCTGTTCCTGAACTGGGTCGACCGCAGCGTCGCGAAAGGACGGGGTCAGCTGGATCCGGTCAACGTGCCCGTCTGGGTGCCCTACATCCGTGGCGAGCGGACACCGTGGAATGACCCGCAGCGACGTGCCGGGCTCGCTGACGCGCATCAGGGTCACGACGCCGTTGCCCTGCGGCGGGGCGCGTACGAAGCGAGTGCTTTCGTTGCGCGTCACCTGCTCGAGTTGATGGACCTGGCACCGCGACGCATCGTCGCGGTCGGCGGCGGCACCCAGGTCGACGGATGGATGCAAGCACTCGCCGACGTCCTGACTGCCCCGGTGGACGCGGCGTCGGATCCGGAAACAGGTGCGATCGGCGCGGCCTTCTGCGCGCGCGTCAGCGCCGGCCTGGAATCCGAGGTGAGAGACGGGGCGCGCTGGGCTCGCCGTACCCGGCGTTTCGAACCAGACTCCGACTGGACCGACCCCGTGAAGCACCGCTACGCAAGGTTCCGCGAACTCGTTGATGTGTAACGGACCCGGGCACCGTCCGGTTCAATTCGCGGCCGAAATCAAGCGTCATCGCTGGACCTTCGTCACTCGACGCTGACTTTCGGCTGGCTCGGGTAGACCGATCACGACCGCTCGTGACGAAGGGAGACGGTCATGTCTCAGGTCGAAACTCGTACTCAGTCAACGCCATCCGCGACGGTGGGCCGGGCGCGAATGAACCGGTTGGCGGTGTGGGGTCTGGTCCTCGCGATCCTCACCCTGGGAGGCGTGGGGTCGGTGCTCGGCATCGTCTTCGGAGCTAGGGCGCGTCAGCAAGTGCGTGAGACCGGCGAACGTGGCGCCGGTGTGGCGATGGCGGCGATCATCGTCGGCGCAGTGACGGTGCTCGTGGCCATTGCTTACTGGATCGTCATCGCCCAGCACGTCGGCGGTTCGGGTGGTGGTGGTGGTACCGGTGGTGGCGGCAGCTACTGAGTCAGCCGGTCGTCTGGAAGCACCACACGCCGGTGACCTGCGGCGGACTATGGGTCGCCTCGTTGAGGAAGGTGCCGGCACCGAAGACGATCGCGTCGCCGGCGACCGCGACACCGCTCGACGTTGCGGCAGCCACTGGCATGTGCCAGAGCGGTAGCCCGTCGGACGCGTCGTAGGCAGCGACCGCGAACTGCGTGGTGTCGGGAGCGAAGACGACGCCTCCCGCTGTCGTCACCGGCGCGTAGGACGGCGTCTGTGTCGCGGCGTGCCAGCTGACCGTCCCGGTGATGAGATCGACGGCGTGCAGGGAGGTCAACCTTCCCGGGTCAGTGGCATCCGCCGGGTCGGGGTTGCCCTCGGGTGCGGGGATCGCGGTGTCGCCGTAAAGCACCGGATGACCGGTCGCGGGGTCCACTGCAACCGAGACCGACCCGATGAACCCCCCGATGTCCGATGCTTGCGCGGCGTGGATCTGGCGCAGCAGACGTCCGTTGGCCCGGTCGATGACATAGACCCAGCCCGATTTGCCGGCCTGCACGACGGCGTCATGTCCCGCAATTCGTGCGAGCACCGGGGCGCCGCCGAAGTCGTTGTCGCCCTGATGGTTCGCAGCCGGCTCTGCGAACCGCCACAGCTGCCGGCCCGTACTGGCGCTGATCGCGACGACCCATTCGGTGTCACCGCCGTTCGACAGGTTGCAGTTGCCGATACCGAAGAACAGCGCGTCCCGCGCGGCGTCCAGCGCCGGTGAGCTCCAGACATCGCCGCAGCCGGTTCCGCTGTGGGACCTGAACGCCACGTTGTGTACGACGCGACCGAGCTCCGCGTCGTACTTCCACAGCAGCGCCCCTGTGCGCCCATCGAGTGCGAGCACACCACCGACTGCCGCGTTCCTGTCCTCGTTGGTGTCCATCCCGACGTAGACCACCGAGCGTCCGGAGCGCGTCCAGACGACCGGCGACGACTCGACCTCTGCCGTGCTCGTCGGGTTGTCCGGATCGACATCGGTCGCCCACCGCGGGGTCCCGGTGCGCGCATCGACGGCGTAAACCGTGCCACCGCCGCCGAAGAACACGGTCGGCCCCAGCGACCGCACATCTGTCACGGCGGCAGATGAGTCGATGCGACCGTAGGAGACGTTGTGTCGATCGACGTGCAGTTTGTTGTGCGTCGTGTCGAACGTCCACGAGTCGGTGCCGGTGTGCATGTCGATCGCATGCAAGACGCCGATGCCGTCGCCGACGTAGGCATGTCCCGCGGCGACGGCAGGTTCTGCGGTGACGTCGCCGGGCGTCCGCAGGAACCAGCGCGGCTGCAAACTCGGTGCCGTCAGTGGCGTGATACCTGTGCACGACGCGGTGGCCGTCCGTCCGGCGTCGTGCTGGAACATCGGCCAGTCGCGCGCACACGGGGCCGCGGCACGTCCCAGGGTCGGGACGAGGGCAGTGACCGCGATGAGCGGCGCAAGCGCGCCGAGCAGCGCCGTACGGCGCACGTCAGCAACCGGCTGGATCGATCGACACCTGACCCGCATGGTTCGTGACGGGTGTGTCTGCGGGTCCGGTTACCGATCCGCCACCGACGACCACGCCGCAGGTGCCGACGTACGCGGCAGGGAGTGGGTAGAACTGAGTGGGGGCGGCCGGCGAGCCGTTGGGATCGGGATCCTCGTACACCTGAACACCGGGTTCCGCGTAGACATTCTTCGCCTCGCGCTGCTTCCACTTGTCCTCGCCGCCCGGGCCGCATTGCTGCTCGTCGTGGGGCGAGCCGCTGCTGCAGTCATAGGGATCCCACTGCTTGTCGGAATAGTCGTAGACGTCGCGCGAGTCGCCGGATCCCCCGTCGCCCTGGTAGAGGCTTTGCTGGACGGTGGTCGCTTCCGCACAGATGCCGTCGGCGCACGCGCCGAACGAGGCGCTCGCTACGCGGAACGGATCCTTGGCTAGCGGTGCTGCGTTTCCGGTCAGCAGCGCGGCGAGGTCGTCGCTGTAGCCGCCGGCCGCGAGCGGATGCCACGTGACCAGAACCGCGCCGCCGTCTGAGGGCCCATCCTGCGAGGACTTACTGCCATGCTTGCCATCCGGTGCGTCGTGCTCACCGGTGTCGAGATTGTCGTCCGAGCCGAGGTAGACGCTGCCGCCGGTGACATCGGGCAGCCCGTAGCTTCCGCTACCCGACGGCCCGACCGCGGTGATCGACGGTGCGCCCGGTGTCTGGCCGCTCGGGGTGATCGTGCATCCGCCGCCGGTTGCAGCGTTGATGGGCACAAAGATGAGGTCGAACAGGCCGCAGCTGTCCGGCGTGAACGGCTGGTAGTTCGTGTCTGCGCCGACCGTGGCACCGGAGCCGTCGTCGCCGCCCGTCGGCTTGGCGCTTCCGTCGGGGCTGACCGTGGCATCGGCGCCATGGGCGTTGTCACCCTGCGCTTCCTGGTCGATGCCCGCCTGCGCGTAGCTGTGCCCGGAGCCGTCCTGCACAAGGATCTGGAAGTTGTGACAGCCCTTTTCGGCTCCGTGCCGGTCGTTCGCATCGGCCGCGCCCGAGCAGCCTTGCTTGGAGGGCGAGTAGCCGCCACCGCTGACCGCGAGCGCGATGCCGCTTCCCGCCACGATCACCCCGGCGGCCGTGCCGGTCACGAGAAGCAGTCGAGGGAAGCGGCGGATGGTCTGGCGCATGCGGTCCCCTGTCGATGCCGGAGTCGCCATTTCGTTCGGCGCCGGCCGCAGAGATCCTGCCCCCGAGGGACAAGCTCCTAGCTGATCGGGGCGAAGACCTCGGGATTGACGCAGTTCTTCGGGGTGATGCCCGCCAGGATGGCGGCGATGCCATCGGCCATCAGCTGGGCGTGGTTGGCCTCGACGTTGTACGTCGCCCCGCCGATGTGCGGAGTGAGCACGACGTTCGGCAGCTTCGCCAGCGCGGAGTCCGGCGACAGCACTTCACCCTCGAAGTGGTCCAACCCGGCACCGGCGAGGTGTCCCGACCGCAACGCGTCGACAAGTGCGTCGACATCGTGCAGTGCCGCCCGCGCCGCGTTGAGGTAGATGGAGCCGGGCTTCATCAGTGCGAGCTGCTTCTCGCCGATCATCTTGATCGTGTCCGGCGTGACTGGCGCGTGCATCGAGACGACGTCCGCGTCGGCCAGGAGGTCGTCGAGCTCGTATGACGCCTCCGCGGCATACGGGTCGTAGGCGATCACGCGCATGCCCAGACCCTCGAGTCGCCAGGCCAAGGCGCGGCCGATCGCGCCATACCCGACGATGCCGGCGGTGCGGCCGTTGAGCTCCCAGCCGCGGAACCGCTGGTAGGGAATGGTGCCGTCGCGATAGGTCTCGCCGGCGCGCACGTCGTCGTCGGCAGGAACGATGTGACGGGCCGCGGCGAAGAGCAGCCCGACGGTGAGTTCGGCGACGGCGTCGGCGTTGCGACCGGGGGCGTGCAGCACCGGCACCCCGCGTTCGGTCGCGGCCGGGACGTCCACGTTGGTGGGGTCGCCACGGGTGGCGCCGATGACGACAGGCTTCAGATCGAGGGTGTTAGGGCCGACCCGGTCGCCCTCGCAGACGACGACCGTCGCGCCTTCGGCCTCGACGCGTTCGGCGAGCTGTTCGTCGTTGTAGAGCCGCAGTGGCTTCTGCTCGATGAACGGCTCGTAGACCACGTCGACCAGAGACTGGAGCGTCTCCCACCCCGGGCCGCGCATGGGCGAAAGCACCAGCGCCCTATGTTCCTTCGTCATCTTCTAAAAGATAGTATGAACGGGTGAAAGAGCTGATATATCCGCGGCTGCTCCTCTCCGCGGCCGAGCGGCACAGCACCCGCGCCGCGATCCACGACGGCAGCTACTCGGCGACCTTCGGCGAGCATGCCGAGCGGGCACTGCGACTGACCAACGCGCTGGGCGGCGAGCTCGGCCTGGCTCGCGAGGACCGGTTCGCAGTCCTCGCCCTCAACGGCTATCGCTACCTCGAGCTCTACCACGCTGCGTTCCTCGGCGGCGGGGTCATCAACCCGGTCAACTATCGGCTCGCCGACCCGGAGATGGCCCATGTGCTGCGGCATTCCGGCGCCCGGGTGGCTTTCGTCGACGCCGTCTTCGCCGAACGGGTGCGCACGATCGTCGACGCGGGCCAGACATCGATCGAGCGGGTCGTGTCACTCGAGAGTGACTACGAAGATCTGCTCGCGTCTGGCAAGGACGTCGTCCCGGCAGAGCCGGACGAGGACTCGCTGCCGATGCTCATGTACACCGGGGGTACGACGGGCATGCCCAAGGGCGTTGCCAGCACGCAACGCGCGCAGATGCTCAACCTCTACCACTTGGCGATGGTGCAGGGGCTCGCGTTTTCCGAGGACGCGATCTATCTGCACCACATGCCGATGTTCCACTCGATGGGGGCCAACGCCGCGCTGTCGGCGGCGGCGTTCGGCACCGAGGCGACGGTGATCCCGGCGTTCGAGCCGGGTGCGTTCATGACCGTGGTGGCGAAGCATGGCGTCACCGAGACGGTGCTTGTGCCGACGATGATCGCGATGATCCTGCGTCATCCCGACTACGCACCGGACCGGCTGAGCAGTCTCAAGCGCATCGGCTACGGCGGCATGGCGATGCCGCATGCGCTGCTCGCGAAGCTGCAGGAGTCGTCACCGGACATCGAGCTTCTGCAGGGCTACGGCATGACCGAGGCCTGCCCGACACTGACGTTCCTGACGGCGGAAGACCACCGCAAAGGCGAGGACAAGCGGCACTCGGTCGGCCGGCCGCTGCCCGGCGTCGACGTCGCGATCTTCGACGAGGAGGGCAACCGACTCGCCACCGGCGAGGTCGGCGAGGTGTGCGCGCGCGGCGGCAACATCATGACCGGCTACTGGAACCAGCCGGACGCGACCGCGAAGGTCTTCCGGGACGGCTGGTATCGCACCGGCGACCTCGGCCGCTTCGACGAGGACGGCTATCTCTACCTCGTCGACCGGGTCGACGACATGATCGTCACGGGCGGCGAGAACGTCTATTCGATCGAGGTCGAGAACGCGCTCACCACTTACCCCGGCGTGGTGCAGGTGGCGGTCGTGGGCATGCCGGACGAGGTCTGGGGGCAGCGGGTGCACGGGATCGTCGTCCTCGCACCGGACGCGGCCGGTACGACTGAACAGCAGCTCGCCGACCACGCACGCAAAGCGATCGCCGGCTACAAGGTGCCCAAGACGTGGGAGCTGCGCACCGAGCCGCTGCCGGTCTCAGGCGCGGGCAAGCCGTTGAAACGCGAACTGCGGCCGTAGTTCGAGACATCCGTGGACTTCGCGCTCGACGAGCAGCACCTGGCGTGGCTCAAGGATGTCCGCGAGTTCCTTCGCGCGGAGTTCGACACTGAGGCGGAGGACGAAGCGCGCCGTCGCGGCGGCGAGTCAAGTGGGCCGGTGCTGCGCAAGTTCCGCGCCAAGATGGCCGAGCGCGGCTGGCTCGCGCTGACCTGGCCGGTCGAATACGGCGGCTCCGGACGCACGACGTTCGAGCAGTTCCTGCTGATGGACGAGTTCGCGTATTGGGGCGCGCCCGCCATCGACCTGACCGCAAGCGCGGTCGCTCCGACGATCATGCGGTTCGGCACCGACGAACAGAAGAAGCGCTGGCTGCCGGCGATCCTCTCGGGCGACGTCGAGTGCGCGATCGGCTATTCCGAGCCGGACGCAGGCAGCGACCTTGCGTCGTTGCGGACAAGTGCTCGTCGGGACGGCGAATCGTGGGTCATCAACGGTGAGAAGCTGTGGAACACCGGTGCTGAGTTCGCGACGCATGAATGGCTCGTCGTCCGCACCGATCCGGACGCCCCGAAGCACAAGGGCCTGTCCGTCTTCATGGTGCCGATCAACGCAACCGGTGTCACCGTGCAACCGATCGTCACGTGGGGCGGCATTCGCACCAACTCCGTGCACTTTGATGACGTGCGCGTCGATGCGGACGCCTTGATCGGTGCCGAGAACGACGGCTGGCGCTATCTGACGACGGCACTCGACTTCGAACGCGTGTCGATCGGAGTCACCGGCGGGCTTCGACGGCTGTATGACGAAACGCTCCGAAGCCTTCGCGACAACGACGTTGACGTGCGGCATCGCCTCGCGGAGTTGAGCGTGCAGATCGAGAGCGCGCGGTTGCTCAATTACCGCGCGGCCTGGATGGTCGACCAGGGTCTGATGCCCAACGCGGAAGCGTCGATGACCAAAGTCGTGACGACCGAGTTGCAGGCGTCCGTATCAGCCGCCGTGCTCGAGCTGGTCGAACCCGACTCGTTCGCCGCGGAGCTGGCGAGGCACATGTACCGGCAGGCGCCATACCTGCGTTTCGGCGGTGGCACCAACGAGATCCAGCGCGACATCATCGCCCAGCGCGGCCTCGGGCTTCCCCGTGGTCCGTCGCGCTAGACGCGTTAGTCCCTAGTGCAGCAGCACAGCGATGAAGCCGATCGCGGCGAGCAGGAGAACCAAGGTCACCGGCCACGCGACCACCAGGAAGATGCCGAGTGCTCGCGGCAGGCCCCACATCGGGTCCTTGCGCCGCTCATGCCCGATCGCCGGACGGTAGACGAGCACATGGCCATCGGGCGTGCTCATGACCTTGCCGTACCGAAGTCGGGTCAGCTCACCGTTGACCTGGGCCTGATACCCGCGGCGATATTCGCGCTTGGTGACAACCTGCAGGTCGTCGAGATCCTGCAGATCTGTCGGGTGCCGTCGGGTGGAGCGCACACCGCGAGTGTCCTGCGACCCGGCGCGAATCGCCAGTGAGGTTACGGAAGCGGTATCTGCAGTCAGGCGGGGGCGGGTTGGCGAACTCGGTCGAGCGTCGGGCCCATGAGATCGGCGAAGTTGCCGGAAAAGAACGCCTCCTGGACCTCCGCGGTGCTGGCGGCCAGGCTCGCGTCGAAGCGTTTCAGCGGGTTCCGGCCGCCCTCGACGTGCGGGTAGTCGGAGGAGAACATCGGGATCTCGGGTCCGGTGTGCTCGACGATCCAGTCGGCGGGCTCATGCGGGTATGGCGTTGCCCGCACCTGGCGACGGACGAACTCACTCGGCAACAGCGACAGCTTCTGAAGTCGTTCCTCGTTGCGACGGAATGCTTCGGCGGCAGAGTCCATCGACCGGATCAGGCCCGGCAGCCACGCCGCGCCCAGCTCGATCAAGCCGATGCGAAGCGTCGGGAATCGGTCGAGTACGCCGTCGATGATCAACGTCGACAGTGTCTGCATGGGCGCGTAAGGAATCGCCATGTAGGACACGGACGTGAAGTTGGTGTCTCCGCCATGGAAGTCCGGCACCGGCGGCAGTCCGTTGTTCTTGTAGACCGGATTCATGAGCTGCTCGCCGCCGACATGAAAGACGATCGGGACGCCGGCTTCCTGCGCCTGCGCCCAAACACCATCGAGTCCGACGTGGCTCGGCGAGTGATGGCGCGGCCGGTGTGACGCGATCTTGATCGCGGCCGCGCCCAGCTCGATCGCCTCTCCTGTCAGTCGCACCGCCTGTTCGATGTCGCAGAACGGCACGTAGCAGACGGGCAGCAGGCGGGAGTCGACGCTGCAGAAGTCGACGATGCCCCGGTTGTGGGCACGCGCCATCGCTCCGGCCAGCTCCACCTCGGCGTCGACGTCGAACTCGCGCAACGGATCGAGATAGGTGGTGGTGAACACGAGCTGCGCGGCAAACCCGAGCAGGTCCAGTGCCCGCGACCTGTCTTCGCGGATGACCGCGCCGACGGCGAGCGAGTTCTTGCGCAGCATGATCTCGTCGGCGTCCTTGGCGCGGAACTCGGGGTCACTCTGCTTGGCGATCGCCTCGTCGATGCCCGGTGGCCGCCGGAAGGTTGCCAGCCGCTCGCCCAGGGCGGCCCGAATCGTTGGGTCGGCATAGCTCTCGGCATAACGGGGTGGCTCGTGGATGTGCGAGTCAGCGTCGTAGACGAGTCGACCTTCGGCGTAGGTCATGCGCTGAAGAGTACGACCGCAGCGCTAGCTGAGCGGCAGGCGGAAGGCTTGGATGCCCGATGCGGGCTGCAACGGGTCGATCGCGTGGCCGAACGCCTTGTATTCCAGGTCCGTCTCACGGGTGCCGGAGCCGACCACGACCGTCGACCCGTCGACCACTGCCGTGCCCGACGGAGGTCCGAGGACGGGCGACTGCCACACCGGCAATCCGGTCATGGTGTTGATGCCGATGACCGAGAACTCGGTGGTGTCCGGCACGAACGCGACACCATTGACGATCGAGGTGTGTGCGTATGACGGCCCGGCGAGGCGGTAGGTCCAGTTGAGGTGACACGTCGCAGGGTCGAAGCCGCGCACCGACACCGTGCTGTCCGGCACCTGGTCGGCCGAGTGCGGGATCGGAATAGCGGTTGTCCCGACGACCTGCACGTGTCCGTCCGGCATCGTCTCGACCGCCGGCGTACCGAGGAAGCCGCCGATGCCGAAGCCGTCTTGCAGCTGCCCCTCTTGGCCGACGTGACAGGAGCTCACGGGTGCACCGGTCAACTCGTCGCGGACGTAGTAGTCGGCGCTCTTGCGGCCCTCGCCGATGACCCGGCGGCCGTTGAGTACGAAGAGGTTCGGCGATGCGCCGAAGTCGGCGTCGCGCTCCGCGTCCGCGATGCGGGCGTCGGCATTCGGCAATGCGTCCGCCGGCCGGAAGCGCCACATCAGCTTGCCGGTGTCGGCGTGCAAGGCGACCATGCCTTCGGCGTAGTTCTCGTGTGCCGCATAGGCCTGCTTGGCATAGGAACAACTGGCTGTTCCGAACGCGACCACTCCGGCAGTCGCATCGACAGCGGGCGATGACCACACGCCGCCGCAACCCCAGCCTTCGCCCGATCCCACCGTGAGACCCGCCCAGCCCGTATAGGTGTTCCCGGTTTCGGCGTCGTACTTCCACAGCGGGTCGAAGCGCCAGGTCTTCGCGCCGGGTACGAGGCGCACGGCTACGAGACCAGTGCGTCCCACGTGCGCGTCGTTGTGCACGTCGATGCCGACGTAGATGCGGCGTACGCCGTCGACGGTGGCGATCGCCGGCGAGGACTCGACCTCGGCGACCGGTGCTTGGTCACTCGTGTCCTGCTTGCGCTGGAGAGGTGGTGTGCGCGGATCGAGGTCGATGCTCGCGAGCTCTTTGCCGGTCGCTGCGTCCAGTGCCCACAGACTCGAGCCGCCACCGAACAGCACGACCTGTCGCATGTGACCGGTCGCGGGATCGGCATACGGCTCGATGGTTGCGCTCGACACGATGCGTCCGAACGCCGTCCGTGCATGGCTGCGGATGAGGAACGTCCACTTCACCGCACCGGTCGCCACGTCAATGGCGTAGAAGGTTCCATCCCACGAACCGACATACGCGATGCCGTCGGCGATCGCGGGAGATGCCGTCACTGAGTCCGGTGTGTGCATGACCCATGCGGGCGTCAGCGCGGACGCGGTGGTCGTGTTGATCGCCGAGCATCCGGTGCCAACGGTGAAGCTGTGCATCACGCTCGCCCCGAACGCGCGCCAGCCGGGACTGGCGCACTTCGGCTGTCCCGCCGGGGCCGCGAGCGCGCAGCTGGCACCGACGATCGACGCGGCGATGCCGACCGACGCGACGATTCGCCGCCGCTTCACCTCAGCAGCCGGTCGAGACCACGAGCTGGCCGGACTGGTTCGTGATGGGCGAAGCCGGGAACGGCGGCGCGGTGCCACCGCCGGCGACGAATCCGCACGTGCCGACATAGAGCGCGGGCAGCGGATACGGACCCTCCGGAGATCCCTGCGGGTCCGGGTCCTCGTAGATCTGGATGCCCGGCTCGACGTAGGTCGTCTGGTTGTGGTCGTGCCACCACTTCATGCTGTGGCCGCCACAGTCCTTGGTCGTGTCCGACGGGCCCGCGCACGCCGTCGGGTCCCAGGTGTGCCCGTCGTAGTTGGCGGCGTCGCGCGTCTTCGCGTGCTTGCTGCCGGCCTGGTAAGCGACGCGCTGCTGTGTCTGGACCGAAACGCAGAGGCCGTCCGCGCAGCCACCGGCGCCGCCGTCGCCGACCGGAAGCGGGTGGGTGAAGAAGAAGCCCGTGTCGCCGCCGCTCACTGACGTCAACCAGTCGAGCGCCGACAGCGGCGTCACGTTGGCGACGATCGCGCCGCCGTCACTGGGCCCGTTCTCGATCTGCTCGGAGCCGTCGTGCTCGCCGCTGTCGAGGTTGTCGTCGGCGCCGAAGTAGGCGTGGAGCTCAGCACTCTGCGGGTTGACCGGCGTGCCCTTCTGGTCGGGCAGCGCCGTGAACCCGTTCTGGTCGACCCGCGCGCATTTGGCGGTGCCGGTGAAGTCCAGGCAGAGAACGACCGCGTTGGCACTCGTCCCGTCCGGCGTCTGCGGAACGCCGACAAGGACGTAACGATGGGTCGCGTCCGAGATCTGCAGCGTCGCCGCGTAGCACCCGTCCTCGGTGTACTGCGGGTGATAGCTGTCGTCGGCGGACGGGCTGCAGCCTTGCTTGGCCGAGTCGTAGCCGCCTGAGCTGACGGCCACCGCCGGCACCGTCGCGGCGGCCACGGCCGCCAGCAGGGCAGGAATCATGACGATACGTGCATTGCTGGGCATTAGGTAAATGTTGCAAACTTTTTCAAATAAGACAACAGCCCTCTTCTCTGTGCGGAACAGCGTTCTCACACAGGGATGCGGTACTGTTCCCGCACGGCATGTCAGGTTCTCCGGCTCCCAGCGCAGGCCAGAAGGGCGCGCGAGATGACACAGACGGGCAACGCGACAGATCCTGACGCCGCCGCCACCTGGCGTGAACGCGCCGTCGAGCGGTCCCTGCGGGGGGCGCGCGCGAAGGCAATGTCCCGAAGTGACCGCTTCATCCAGGTCGCGATGGATCTCCTCAACGAGACCGGCCGCACGGACTTCACGGTGCAAGAGCTGGTCGAGCGCTCGAAGACGTCGTTGCGGTCCTTCTACCAACACTTCGGCAGCAAGGACGAGCTGCTCCTGGCCCTGTTCGAAGAAGTCATCCGCATCTCGTCCGAAGATTGGCGCACGCTCGTCGAGGCTCAGGACGACTGTGTCGACGGCCTGGAGTCGCTCGTCCTGACCATGTATGCGCAGGCCATCGACCAGACGATGGGCGGGGTCAGCCGGGCGCTGACCTCCTACCACCTGCAGCTCGCCGAATCGCGGCCGAGCGACTACGCGCGGGTGCTCGCACCGATGAAGGACCTGATCCTCGAGCTCGTCGAGGCCGGCGTGCGCGAGGGCAAGTTCCGCGACGACATCGACGCCGAGACACTCGCGATGATTCTCATGCAGACCCTCGTCACAGCCGCGCACATGCACGCGCTCGGTGCTTACCTCACCGGTGAGTCACTCGATGGCGATCGACTGTGGGCCTTCTGCCTGGGCGGTCTCGCCAATACCCCGACCAGTCGTTTGCGTTCCGGAGGACTCGCCCGTGCGCGTTAGCGTTGACCGTGACCTGTGCGAGGCAAACGGCGTGTGCGCCGGACTAGTGCCCGCGGTGTTCGAGCTCGGCGACGACGACGTCCTCGACATCACCCAGCCGTCGCCACCACAAGAACTCCACGACGACGTGCAGCTCGCCGTCGTTCGGTGCCCGCGCCAAGCGCTGCTGCTCGCCGAGAACTGACGGGCGTGGAAACCGCGTTACCCTACGACGCGCAGCACATTCTTCTAGGAGGGCACGGTTGCAGACGAAGCCAGGGCTGAAGTTGCGAGGCACGACGTGCGCGACGGAAGTCGTCGTCGTCCGCCCCGCTGCTGGTGACGTCGAGATTGCGTGCTGCGGCGCACAGATGACCGACGCCCAGACCGACACTGCGGCGACTGCGCCGACGTCCGCGGAGCACGGTGCCCAATCGCGCGCGGAGCACGACGTGCTGTTGGGCAAGCGGTATGCCGACGAGGAGTCCGGCCTGGAGCTGCTCTGCAGCAAGCCGGGTGCCGGACCGCTGACCGTCGATGGCCGCGAGCTCGAGATCAAGGGTCCTAAGCCGCTGCCTGCCTCGGACTGAGCGCGTGTCGACGCCGGACGTCCTGCCGGCCGCAACCCGGCGTCCGCAACCGCACGTGCCTGCTCGCTTCCCGAGCTCGATTCGTCGCTCCTCCCACATCGGTGTGCAACTGCCGGATGAACCAGCTGACCGGCGTTCATCCGACTTGGTAGTGCACGGCGCGGTGCGCGACGTCGTCACCGATGCTCACGGCCACGGCGACGTTGTCGGCGCGGCAAGCCTCGACTGCGCGGTCGCCGGCGACCGTCGTGTTTCGTCGATCGGCGTCGAACCGGACGAGCCGCGCTTGACGGCCTTGGTCGGTCAGGTCGCCCATCGCGGTTGGCGTGCCCTTGTGCATCAGATCGTCGGCACTGACTCACCACTGTCGAGCCTTCTTGACGACGTCCCGATTGCGTTGCTGTTGTCGTCGTACGGCGAACTGCGTCGAGGCGCGTTGAACATGACGGCGGTGCAACCACTGATGCTGCACATGCGCAACCTCTGTGCTGGTTGGGCCGAGGGCGCGACGCCGATGCGGACCATGGCCGCCGGGCTGCCGATGCCGCTGCCGGGAGTCGTGCCAGTACCAGCCGCACCAAGGCTGGACCCGCTCGCGACCGAACCGAGCGTGCCGTTGGCACCCGGCGAAGTGCGACGGACTCGCCGCCTCGACGTCCTGCCTGGCGAACAGGTGGTCGTGCACGCGGACTTCCGCGACGCCTGGTGCAACCTCGCCGGCGAGGTCGGCGCGCTGCACGAGTACGTCGTGACCGCAGCCCTGTCCGCGGACGGCACTGTCCTCTCGATCGAGGCGGACCCACGGGTGCTGCCCTATGCCGAGTGCTCTTTCGCGGCGGAGTCGCCACGACGACTCGTCGGCCGGCGCATCGACGACGTCGCCGCCGAGGTTCGCGCCACTGCTGGTACGTCGACGTGTAGCCACCTCGACGACCTACTGCGAACCCTCGTCACCGTGCCGGCCCTGCTGCGCACGTTCGAGGCAACGGCGGGCGAAGACTGAGCGCCCGGCGCAGGGTCGTTGTGAGAGCCTGCGCGACATGGGCGTCGACCTCACCCGCTCGATGTGGGCGGATCGTCCTGACTACCGGGTTGACATCCTGCCGCGGCGCAACCGGGCCACTGTCCGCAGCGAGACCGACGTCATCGCCGAGACTTATCGGCCGCTCGTCATCGACGAGCAGGATCACGGCCTTGTCATCTACGTCCCTCGTGACGACGTGCGCATGGCGCTTCTCGAGCCCAGCGACACGATCACGCACTGCCCGTTCAAGGGCGCCGCGTCACATTGGCGGCTTGCCGGCACCGAGGGACCCGACGTGGCGTGGAGCTACGAGCAGCCGTTCCCAGAAGTAGCGCGCATCGCCAACTACATCGCGTTCTACCAAGACCGCGTGCACGTCGAGCTCGGTCAAGCACCACGGCGGGAGACCAAGCCGTGAGCAGCGTTGCGGCGATGCTCGACATCTTCGACGTACGGCCGAACGGCGAGCTGTCGTATGTCGGCGACAGCGACCCCGGCACGCGCGACGTCATCGATGGAAGTCAGCTGTTGGGTCAGTCGATCGTTGCGGCGGCGAAGTCATTCCCCGGCCGCTCGGTCCGCTCCGCGCATGCAACATTCCCGCGAACTGCCGCGGCCCATGTCCCCATCACGTTCGACGTCACGAGCGTGCACGCCGGCCGGACATTCCTCACCGCGGACGTCCGCGCGCGTCAGGCCGATCGCATCTGCGGTGTCGTGAGCCTGCTGCTGGATGTGCCGCAACCCGACGTCGTACGCCGCGCCGCTGCGCCGTCGCGCGCGTCGACACCGGAGTCGGCGACACCCGCCGTGATGCCCATGACCGGGCGCGAGCTGCGACTCGTGGACGTTGCGGATCCGAACGATCCGGACTACGTCGGCCCACCGACGCTTGACGCATGGCTTCGCTACGACGTCGTTCCCGAGCGGGACGAGTTGGCGAAGGCTCTCATCGCCCACTTCACCGGGCACCTGTCGATCTCGACATCGCTGCTCCCACACGCGGGGATCGGCACGGCCATGTCGCACCACACCATCTCGACCGCGGTCATGTCGATCGGTATCGCCTTTCACGACCCCGTGCGCTGGGCCGACTGGTTGCTCTATGAGCACGACAGCACGTTCATCGGCGGCGGGATGTCGTTCGTGCGGGGGCAGGTCTTCGCGCGCGGCGGTGACCTGCTCGCGTCGTTCCATCAGGAGGGCATGATCCGCCAGTTCGCGGCGGCGGATCCCGGAACGTCGATCGCGGCTCCCGCCCGGTTGTAGTGGCGATGGCTGACGCGCTCTGGTGGTCTGCGGCCGAGGCGTCGCATGCGGTCGCTGACCCGTCCTGGCCGGATGCACTGCTCGATGTGCCCGCAGTCGTGATCGACCTGCGCGACAACGAGGACGACTGCGACGATCCTCCGGGGTTGTTGCGCGCGCCATGTCCGGTCATCGCCGTGGTATCCGGTGAGGACAGGAGGCTGTGGACGGTTGACGTCCTGCTCGACGACGGCACGCCGGACGTAGCGCTCCTCGGCAGCACCGTTGACGAAGCCGCGTCTGTCCTGACGGCGCGCGCGGCGGCGAACCCGACAGCAGCCGCAACGCTCGCTCGCGTGCTCCGGGTGACGCCCGACCTGGAGATCGATGCTGCGCTGGAGATCGAGTCGCTCGCCTACTCGATGTTGCTGGCGGGTCCCGAGTTCCGGCGCTGGCTCGACGGACGTCCTTCGTTGTCTGCCGCTCCAAACGCCGACGACGTCGTTCTCACCGAGCGACGCGGTGGAGTCCTGCACGTGACACTGAACCGCCCGGACGTGCACAACGCGTTCAACGCCGCCCTGCGGGACGCGCTGGTCGAGGCGTTCTCCGTCGCACTGCTGGACTGGGGCATCGGAACCGTCGAGGTCTCCGGCAACGGGCCGAGCTTCTGCAGTGGCGGCGACCTCGGCGAGTTCGGTACGACGGACGACCCGGTGCACGCGCACTTCGTGCGTACGACGCGGTCGGTGGCGTGGTCGATGCACCAGTTACGCGACCGAATGACGGTTCGCGTCCACGGCAGCTGTATCGGCGCCGGCGTCGAGCTCCCGGGGTTCGCGCGTCGAGTCGTGGCGAGCGAGGACGCAACCTTCCGGCTGCCCGAAATCGGCATGGGCCTGATCCCGGGGGCGGGCGGGACGGTCAGCCTGCCTCGGCGCATCGGGGCAGCGCGCACGATGTTGCTGGCACTTTCCGGCATTCGGTTGTCGGCGACGGATGCCGAACGCTGGGGCCTGGTTGACGCGGTCGGGTGACCCGCACCGGGCCCGAGAGCGTCGTTTCCGTTTTCGGAGAGGGGCGTAGAAGTCCCCGAGCGAGGTTGTTATCGTCCCCACGTGCCTGACGCCGTTTTAGTCGAAACCCGGGACAACGTCCTCGTCATCACTATCAACCGGCCCGAGGCCCGGAACGCCGTCGACGGTGCGGTCGCGACCGGCGTCGGCGCCGCGCTCGACCGGCTGGACGCAGAGCCGGACCTGTTCGTCGGCGTGCTCACCGGAGCCGGCGGCACGTTCTCGTCGGGCATGGACCTCAAGGGGTTCCTGCGCGGCGAGACGCCTGTGATCGAGGGACGCGGACTCGCCGGCCTCACCGAGGCGCCACCCCGCAAGCCGCTCATCGCGGCCGTCGAGGGCTGGGCCCTGGCAGGCGGGTTCGAGATGGTGCTTGCCTGCGACCTCGTGGTCGCCTCGCGCGAAGCGAAGTTCGGGCTTCCGGAAGTCAAGCGCTCGCTGGTCGCCGGCGGTGGCGGTCTGCTCCGACTGCCGCGCCGGTTGCCGTACTACCTCGCGATGGAGCTGGCGCTCACCGGCGACCCGATCTCGGCGGAAGCCGCGCAGCAGCATGGACTCGTCAACCGCATGGTCGAGCCCGGGGCGGCCCTCGACGGCGCCCTCGAGCTGGCAGCTGCGATCGCGGCGAACGGGCCGCTTGCACTGGCGGCTTCCAAGGAGATCCTGCGGCGCAGCCTCGACTGGACCGAGGACGAGGGCTGGAAACAGCAGCGAGACATCATGACCCCGGTGTTCGGCTCCGAGGACGCGCGTGAAGGTGCGGCTGCGTTCGCCGAGAAGCGGCCCCCGCGCTGGCAAGGCAAGTGACCGGCGCCAACTCCCGAAAGGCGAACATGCAGACCGAGTTCATCCTGTACGACGTCGCGGACAACATTGCGACGATCACGTTGAACCGCCCCGAGGCGGCGAACGCGCAGAACATGCCGTTGCTGGATGACCTCGACGAGGCCTGGTGTACCGCGGCCGACGACCCGGAGGTCAAGGTCATCGTCCTGCAGGCCAATGGCAAGCATTTCTCCGCCGGTCACGACCTCAGAGCCGGCGATCCGTCGCAGCCGACGACGTTCACGCTCGCCGGCATCATTGCCACGGAAGCCAAGCGATACCTCGAATACTCACTGCGCTGGCGCAACATCCCCAAGCCGTCGATCGCTGCGGTGCAAGGCGTGTGCATCGCCGGTGGCCTGTTGCTGTGCTGGCCGTGTGATCTCATCGTCGCCGCCGAGAACGCGAAGTTTTCCGACCCCGTCGTGGCGATGGGCATCGGTGGCGTCGAGTACCACGGCCATACATGGGAGCTCGGACCGCGCCTCGCGAAAGAGATCCTTTTCACCGGTCGCGCCATCACTGCTGACGAGGCGCGCAAGGTCGGCATGGTCAACCGCGTCGTCGCTCTCGACGACCTGCACGCGGAGACCCGCAAGCTCGCCGCCGAGATTGCGACCAAGCACCCGTTCGCCTTGCGGCAAGCGAAGCGCGCGGTCAACCAGACGCTCGACATCCAGGGCTTCTACGCCGCGATCCAGTCGGTGTTCGACATCCACCAGACCGGTCACGGCCACGCACTCAGCGAAGGCGGCTACCCGATCCTTATCAACCTCGAGGAAATGAAACAAGAAATCGCCGCGAAGGACGGCCAACCGGCCAGGACCTGAGCGGTCTGGCGGTCCTGGCCGGTGGTCGTTCGGCTCAGCGCACCGGCGGTGCGCTCGGGTTGGTGAAGCTGAGAGTCCCGGGGAAGCTGATCGCGTCACCCGTGGTCGCGTCGGTCAGCGAGACGTTCGAGTAGCTCACGCTGACGAACGTCGTTGTCTGTCCGGGCGGGCAGCTGAACCCGAGCGAGGACGCGCTAGCGGGCTGCAGCGTAAGCGAACCGTTGATGTTTCCGTTCCGGTCCGCGGTGAACTGACCGCTGGTCGAAGACGTCGTCGAGAACGTGTGCTTGTTCGAGGCCGACGGGTTCTGGCCGCCGCCGTTGACGCACTCGTAGGTGACGGCTTCAGTCGCCTGCAATGTCAGTGTCTCAGTTGAGCCAGCCGCAAGGCCGGCTTCCTTGAACGTGGCGGTGAGGTTCGCGCCGCTAAGCGCGTCGCTCGTGTCGTGCTTGATGAAGTGGGCGTCTCCGCTTGCCGCCTGCGATCCGATGGCGGGCACAACGATGGCGACGCTAACCAGTAAGGCGGCCCCGACCCGTCTGAACAGAGAGGACATGTGTTCCTCCGGTAGAGAGGCAGCAGTGAACGTCGTTGGTCACGGCAAACTGGGCTGATGCGGCGGGCCGCGGCATCCCGGGAGCTGCTCTCCGGTCACGGCGGCTCCTCTCGACGAGGAACTGTCAACTCACACTGGAGGTAGCCGCAGAGGGATGTCGAGATGCAAACGACGTAATCATGTCGCCGCGAATCGCCACATACCTTGGCGATGCGTCTCGCCCGCGAGGCAGGCGAACCGCTAGCCGAGCATGCGGATCATGGACTCCTGGGCGAAGGACGCCACCAACCGGCCGTCCAATGTCCAGACGTCGCCGCGTCCGAATCCGCGACCCGCGGCCAGCACGGGACTGACCTGATCGACCAGCAGCCACTCGTCCGCGCGGAACGGCTGGTGGAACCACAGCGAGTGTGACGTCACCGCGGAGTGGAACTTCGTCATTGTGTCCGCTTGCGAGAGACCCTCCGCCGGTCGCAACGCCGTACCAATGATCGTCAGGTCGGTCGCATAGGCGAGCATCGCCTGGTGCAGTTCCGGCGCGTCCGGCAGTGCCGGCGTGCGCATCCAGAACCGGTATGTCGCCGGTCCTACGGACCGGTCGGACAGGTCGACTCCGTCCACCACGCGGGTCTCCCACGGGATCATGCCGAGATCGGTCGCGGTCGCTGCTTCGGGCTTGCCGACCTCCGGCGCGTCGAACTGCCGAGCCGCTCCGTCCTCCGGGGTGTGGAGAGAAAGGGTCGCGACGCTGACGGCTTTCTCGCCCTGCTTGGCCACTACGCCGGTGCTTGCGAACGTGCGCCCTTCCTGATGCTTCGTGACCGCGTAGTGCAACCGCGACTCGGCGTTCCCTTCACGCGGGAACAGCTGCGTCAGCGACTTGACCTGCTTGCCGTCGTCCGCTGCGGCGGTCGCCGCGAGGATGGTCTGGGCCAGGATCTGCCCGCCGAAAACGCGGTGGTAGTCAAGCGCCAGGTTGTCGCCGCAGTAGCTGCCGGGGACCGTCTCCTTCATCTCGAGGCAAGCGCGGAGATTGTCGAACGAGACGGTGGTCATGTGCGCTCCCGAATGGGTGGAAATCGGCTGCACCATTATTTACACGGCCCTTGCACCAAGTGGTAACGTCCTTCTCATACCGAGTGATGCCCACTCTTCGCCATCACCTGATGACCTCGAAGGGGGTCTCATGCCGTCTCGTGAGTTGAGCTTTCCGGTCTTCGACGCGGACAACCACTTTTACGAGCCACGCGAGGCGCTGACCAAGTTCCTGCCCGACGCCTACAAGAACGTCATCGACTACGTCGACGTCCGGGGCCGGACCAAAATCGTCGTTCGCGGCCAGATCAGCGACTACATCCCCAACCCCACCTTCGAAGTGGTGGCCCGGCCGGGTGCGCAGGAGGACTACTACCGCCACGGCAACCCCGAGGGGAAGAGCTACCGCGAGATCATGGGCGAGCCCATGAAGTCGATCCCGGCATTCCGGGAGCCCGGCCCGCGGCTCGAGGTCATGGACGAGCTCGGCCTCGACTACTCGCTGATGTTCCCGACGCTCGCGAGCCTCGTCGAAGAGCGGATGAAGGACGACCCGGAGACCATCCATGTCGTCATTCACGCGCTCAACGAGTGGATGCACGAGACCTGGTCGTTCAACTACAAGGACCGCATCTTCGCGACGCCGGTCATCACCTTGCCGATCGTCGACAAGGCCCTCGAAGAACTCGAGTGGTGCCTCGAGCGCGGCGCGCGCACCGTCCTGGTGCGCCCGGCCCCGGTACCCGGCTTCCGCGGCACCCGCTCGTTCGGCCTCCCCGAGTTCGACCCGTTCTGGAAGGCGTGCGAGGACGCCGGCATCCCGGTCGCGATGCACGCTTCAGACAGCGGCTACAACGACTTCCTCAACGCGTGGGAGCCGTCGCGCGAGTTCACGCCGTTCAAGCCGACGCCGTTCCGCATGATCGCGATGGGCAAGCGACCGATCGAGGACGCGATGACCGCGCTCGTCTGCCACGGTGCGCTGTCACGTCACCCGAACCTTCGCGTCATCTCCGTCGAGAACGGCGCCGGCTGGGTCAAGGGTCTGCTCAAGTCCCTCGCCGACACCTACGCCAAGATGCCGGCCGGCTTCGTCGACGACCCGGTCGCGGCCTTCAAGCGCGGCGTCTACATCACGCCGTTCTGGGAGGAGAACTTCGCCGAGATCGTCGAGATCATGGGCGCCGACCGGTGCGCGTTCGGCTCCGACTGGCCGCATCCGGAAGGCCTGAAGGACCCGATCACCTACGTCGACGACCTCAAGGGTCTGCCGGATGACGACGTCGCCAAGATCATGGGCGGCAACCTCATGGAGCTGATGAAGGTCAAGGCTCCGGTCCCCGCGTGAGCGGAGACATCCTCAGCGGGGTCAAAGTCCTCGAGGTTGCGGCCTGGACCTTCGTCCCCGCGGCCGGTGCTGTTCTCGCCGAGTGGGGCGCGGACGTCATCAAGGTCGAGCACCCGGTCGGCGGAGACCCGCAGCGCGGTCTGATCTCGTCCGGCCTGGTCCCCGCAGGCGCGGGCGGCGTCAACTACATGATCGAGGTGCCCAACCGCGGCAAGCGCTCGATCGGTCTCGACCTGTCCACCGAGGGCGGCCGGGACATCCTGCTTAAGCTCGCCGCGGAGTGCGACGTCTTTCTGACCAGCTTCCTGCCGAGCGTGCGCAAGAAGTTCCGCATTGACATCGACGACATCCGCGCCGTCAACCCCAACATCATTTACGTCCGCGGCACCGGCCACGGCACCAAGGGACCGGATGCGGACAAGCCCGGGTATGACGGGGTCTCCTACTGGTCACGCGGTGGCATCGCGGCCGCTCTCACGAGCGAGGATGCGCCGAACCCGGTCGGTCCACGACCTGCGTTCGGTGACGTCATGGGCGGTATGACGATCGCCGGCGGCGTCGCAGCGGCGTTGTTCAAGCGCGAGCGGACCGGTGAGCCATCGGTCGTCGACGTCTCGTTGCTCGGCCTCGCCACGTGGAACCTCGGTCCGGACGTGACGTCGTCGAAGCTCTATGACAAGAGCCCGATCCCCAAGTTCGATCGCAACTCCGCGCCGAATCCGCTCGTCGGCAACTACCGGACCAAAGACGGCCGCTACGTCACGATCATGATGCTGACGTCGGACAAGTTCTGGCCGGAGTTCGCTCGCCTGATGGGCCTTGGCGAGCTCGCCGACGACGACCGCTTCAAGGACGCCGGTGCGCGGTTCACCAACCGCGTTGAGCTCATCAAGATCCTCGACGAGCGCTTTGCGTCACAGACGCTCGATGAGTGGAAGTCGTCGCTCGCTCCGCTGACCGGCGCGTGGGCGCCGATGCAGTCCGCCATCGAGCTGCACGACGACCCCGACATCGTGGCCAATGGCTACGTCGCGACGGTCACGGCATCGACCGGTGCGCCATTTGCTTTGCCGACCAATCCGGTGCAGTTCAACGAGACCCCGGTCCAGCCGACCGGCGCACCGGAACACGGTCAGCACACCGAGGAAGTCCTGCTCGAACTGGGACTGTCCTGGGAGGACATCGACCGGCACAAGCAGCAGGGAGAGATCTTGTGACGACCACCGACCTCGACCGGGGCGCGTCCTCGAGCGGTGCCCTGGACTTCGACCCGTTCTCCGACGTCTTCTTCAACGACCCGTATCCGACCTACCGGCGACTGCGGGACGAGGCGCCGGTGTTCTACAGCGAGAAGTACGACTTCTACGCGCTGAGTCGCCATGCCGATGTGACAGCGGCATACAAGAACTTCGAGACGTTCTCTTCGTCCCGCGGCGTCGACCTCGCGACGATCAAGCACGGCTTCATGAACCGCAACATGCCCATTCCGAAGCTCATCATCATGATCGACCCGCCGGATCACAACCGGTTGCGGGTGCTGGTCAGCCGAGTGTTCACGCCGCGCGCGATCGGCGCGATGGAGCCAATGGTGCGCGAGATCGTCACGCGCTTCCTCGACGAAGCCGACCCCAAGAAGTTCGACGTCGTCGCCGACTGGTCGACGAAGTTCCCGGTCGAGATCATCTCCACGATGCTCGGCGTGCCCGAGGAGAACCGGCAGAACATCAAGAAGTGGCTCGACCGCAGCCTCACCCGCAAGGCCGGCGAGATCGGCGTCTCCGAGGACGGCATCGAAGCCGGCATGGAAGCCGGCCTCTTCTACTACGAGCTCATCGTCAAGAAGCGCGAGAACCCCGGCGACGACATGATCAGCCGGCTGATCGAGGCAAACGTCACCCGCGAGGACGGTGAGACGACCTCGCTGGACGACGTCGAGATCGCCGGCTTCGTCAGCCTGCTCGGCGGCGCCGGTGCGGAGACGGTGACAAAGCTCGTCGGGAACGCGCCGGTCTGCTTCGCGGACAACCCGGAGCAGTGGCAGAAGATTCTCGACGACCCGGACAAGATTCCCGGCGCGGTCGAAGAGCTGCTGCGCTATCACCCACCGGCGCAATATGTCTGCCGCTACACGCTCAAGGACATCGAGCTGCACGGCGTGACCATCCCGGCCGGCAAGCCGGTGCTGCTGATCAACGGCTCGGCCAGTCGTGACGAGCGGGTCTACAAGGACCCGGATGTCTTCGACATCGAGCGCGAGCAAGGTCAGAACATCGGCTTCGGCTATGGCGTGCACAGTTGCCTCGGCGCCGCGCTTGCGCGGATGGAGAGCAAGATCGCGCTCGAGCTCATGCGCGAGCGGATGCCGAAGTTCGAGGTCGACCGCGACGGCCTCCGACGGGTCAACATGACCAACGTCGCCGGCTACGCGCACGTGCCTGTCACGGTGCTCGACTGATGCAGGGCGAGCTTCGGCTACTCGTCGACGGCAAGCTCGTCGAGTCGAGCAGCGGCGCGACGTTCGACAACATCAACCCGGCGACGGAGCAGGTGCTCGGGCCCGCCGCTGACGCCACACGTGATGACATGGATGCGGCGATCGTGGCTGCTCGCCGTGCCTTCGACACCACCGACTGGTCGACCAACCGCGCCTTGCGCAAGCGCAGCCTCGAGCAGCTACAAGCCGCGCTCGAAGAAGAGCGCGAGCTCATCCGCGAGGAGCTGGTCGCCGAGGTCGGCACTCCCGTTCTGATGACCTACGGACCGCAGCTCGACGCCCCACTGTCCGACGGGCTGGCCTGGCCGGCGAGTCAGATCGACACGTTCGAGTGGGAACGGCAGCTGCCAGACGGCGATGCCTTCGGCGTGCGGTCCTGGCGGCGCGTCGTCAAGGAGCCGATTGGTGTCGTCGGCGCGATCACGCCGTGGAACTATCCGTTCGAGATCATCATCAACAAGCTCGGCCAGGCGCTCGCGACAGGCAACACTGTCGTCCTGAAACCCGCGCCGGACACGCCGTGGAGCGCGACGCGCATCGGTCGGCTGATCGCCGAGCGCACCGACATCCCGCCGGGCGTCGTCAACGTCGTGACCTCCGCCGACCACCTGCTCGGCGAGCAGCTCGTCGAGGACCCGCGTGTCGACGTCATCTCGTTCACGGGCTCGACCGCTACCGGTCGACGCATCTTCGAGCACGCGGCGTCGACGCTGAAGCGGCTCTTCCTCGAGCTCGGCGGTAAGTCCGCACACATCGTGCTCGACGACGCGGACCTCGATGCTGCGCTCGCGATGGCCTGGGCGGCGGTCTGCTCGCATGCCGGGCAGGGCTGCGCGATGCAGACCCGCCTGCTGCTGCCGCGCTCGCGCTACGACGAGGGTCTCGAGATCGTGAAGGCCGGCTTCGAGACCGTCGCCTATGGCGACCCGACTGACGCCAACAACTTCATGGGCCCGCTGATCAGCGCGAAGCAGCGTGACCGCGTGCTCGGCTACATCGCCAAGGGTGTCGAGGAAGGTGCGCGTCTCGTCCATGGCGGCGGTCGGCCCGCGCAGTTCGACAAGGGCTACTACGTCGAGCCCACACTGTTCGCCGACGTCGACAACTCGATGGCGATCGCGCAGGAGGAGATCTTCGGCCCTGTTCTTGTCGTCATTCCGTATGACAGCGACGATGACGCGGTCCGCATCGCCAACGACAGCCCGTACGGCCTGTCCGGGGGTGTGACCTCTGCCTCCGAGGAGCGTGCTGTCGCGGTGGCCCGGCGGATCCGTTCCGGCACGATGTCCGTCAACGGCGGCGTCTGGTACGGCGCCGAGTCACCGTTCGGTGGCTACAAGGCGAGCGGCCTCGGTCGGCAGAACGGCGTCGAAGGTTTCGAGCAATATCTCGAGACCAAATCCCTTGCCGGCCCCCTCGGCTGACGTCGTGCGGCCGCTGCCGGCGCTGGGCGGTTCGACGACGCCGTACTGGACGGGCGGCGCAGCGGGCGAGTTGCGGCTGCCGAAGTGCTCGACCTGCGGGACGCTGTTGCATCCGTCGGCGACGATCTGTCCAACGTGCCTGACTGACGGACTCATCTGGGTGGCCGTGGCCGGCACCGCCGTCGTCGTCGGTTGCACGACGAACGAGCAGATGTGGCTGCCGACGATGCCACCGCCGTATTCACTCGCGATCGTCTCGCTCACCGTCGCTCCCGACGTCCGGCTCACGACCAACGTCGTCGGCTGTGACCCACACGACGTCTATGTCGGTATGCCTGTGCGCGTCACCTTTCACCAGCAAGACGACGTGTGGTTCCCGCTGTTCGAGCCGGACCCCGATGGCTCAGCGGATGCCGTTGCACTCCCACCGCTGCCCGTGGTCAACACCCGCCCCCCGGCGTCGACGGACAAGTTCGAGGACAGGGTGGCCATCACCGGCGTCGGGATGTCGCAGATCGGCCGGCGGCTCATGCGTACGCCGCTCTCGCTGACGGTTGACGCATGCAAGGAGGCGGTCGCCGACGCCGGACTGACGATGGCCGACATCGACGGCTTGTCGACATACCCCGGGGCGATGTTCGCCGGCGCGGTCGGCTTCTCCGAAGGCGGCATACCGGCGATCGAGGAAGCACTGCGGATCCAGCCGACGTGGCACAACGGCACGCTGGAGACGTCGGGACAGCTCGGTTCGGTCATCACGGCGATGCTCGCGGTCGCGAGCGGGTTGTGCCGGCACGTGCTGTGTTTCCGAACCGTCTGGGAGGCGACCGGCACCCAGCTCATGCGCACCGGCGTGGTGCCGCCACCGAGCGGCGGGCGGATCTCGGGCGACATGCAGTGGCGGATCCCGTTCGGCGGGACGAGCGCCGCGATGTGGCTGGCGATGAACGCCTCGCAGTATTTCGCCCGCTTCGGGGCCACGCGCGAGACGCTCGGTTGGATCGCCCTCAACGCGCGCGCCAACGCAGAGCTCAACCCGGCCGCCGTCTACCGCGATCCGTTGACGATGGATGACTATCTCAACGCGCGGACGATCAGCACGCCCTTCGGCCTTTACGACTGCGACGTGCCCTGCGACGGAGCGATCGCGGTTGTCGTCTCGGCCGCCGACGCCGTTCCCGACCTGGCGTCGCCGCCCGTCTACGTCGAGGCAGTCGGCACGCAGACGACCGAGCGGCACTCCTGGGACCAGGGCACGGTGACACACCTGCCGGGCGTCTTCGGCCCGGCCGCGCATATGTGGAGTCGTACGTCGCTGCGCCCGGACGATGTCGACGTGGCAGAGCTGTATGACGGCTTCTCGTTCAACTGCCTGTCCTGGTTGGAAGCATTGGGATTCTGCGGCGTTGGCGAGGCGAAGGACTTCCTTGACGGCGGTCGACGAATCGCGCTCGACGGTGAGCTTCCGCTCAACACGCATGGCGGGCAGCTGTCCGGTGGGCGGACGCACGGCTACGGATTCCTGCACGAGGCGGTGATGCAACTGCGCGGCAAGGCCGGCGACCGGCAGGTGCAGAATGCTCGTGTCGCCGCCGTCAGCGCGGGTGGCGGTATGCCGACGGGCGCGCTGTTGCTGCGGGGTGCTGATGTCTGACACTGACACGCGCGTATGGCTCACTCGCCGAATGGCCGCCTCGGCCGAGACGGTGTTCGGCGTCATTTCCGACCCACGCCGCCACGTCGACATAGACGGCTCCGGCATGTTGGTCACCACCGATGCGCAGCCAATGCGCGCAGTCGGTGAGTCGTTCGACATGCACATGGACCGCGAGCCCCTCGGCGATCTCCCCATGGGTAAGTACGAGGTCCGCAACACCGTCACCAAGTTCGTTCCGAACACAACCTTTGAGTGGAACGTCGGCGGTGTCGACCAGCCGCCGTTCGGTCACGTCTATGGCTACGACCTTCTCGCGGTCGAGCCGGAGCTCACCGACGTGACGCTCTATTGCGACTGGACCGGTGTGCGGGCGGGAAGCATCCGCGATCGCTTCCCCATCGTGCCCGTGCACATGCTCGAGAAGACGCTCGACAACCTCGAGCGCATCGTCACCACTGGTGAGAGGGTGTCGCAATGACGACGTTGTCTTCTGGCGCTCAGACCGATCGTGCGAGCTTCACGACGATGCAAGAAGGCACGGCCGAGGACTGGGCGATCATCGGCACCCAGGCGGCACATTTCATGGCCGCACTCCCGGACCGGGTTCTCGACCATCTCAAGCTGCTCGGCGGTGACTTCGGCGGTTTTGCTGTCGACCGGCTGACCCACTCGCTGCAGACGGCGGCTCGCGCGGAGAAAGTCGGCCGCGACGACGCCTACATCTTCTGCGCCTTGCTCCACGACATCGGCGACACGCTCGGGGCTTACAACCACGCCGACGTCGCGGCCTCGATCGTCAAGCCGTTCGTCAGCGAGGGTCTGCACTGGATGGTCGAGCACCATGCCGAGTTCCAGGGCTACTACTTCTTCCACTACCTCGGGCTCGACCGCAACCTGCGCGAGAAGTACGCCGACCACCCGCAGTACGACGCGACGGTCGAGTTCTGCGCCGAATTCGACTCGCCCGCGTTCGACCCGTCATACCCGACCCCGCCGCTCGAGCACTACGAGCCGCTGATCCGCGCCCAGATGGCGAGCCCGATCCGCTCGATCTACAAGGCCTAATCGCGCGACAAGGCCTCAGCCCGGCTCGGCTGCCGCGCGTGCGAGCAGGATGAAGAGTGTCTGGATGAGGTCGCGGTAATGCGCTGCGTTGTCCGCGTCGACAGCCGCCGCCTCCTCTAGCCCATTGACAGCGGCCCGCCCGAGCTCGGCGAGCTCCTTGGCCGGGGTGCGCAACGCGAGGCCCTGCCGCGCAAACGTGTCCTCGATGAACGCCGCGAGCTTGTTGGTCGCTTGTTGCTCGAGCTTGACCAGTCGTTCTCGTGCCTCTGGGTTGCGCAGCGCATAGAGCCGTAGCTCGAGCGAGAGCGCGATGATGTCGCGCGACCTGCCGAGCAATCGCGCCCAGACATCTGCCGCAGCGGTGGCATCGCCGATGGGGTCGCCGGCGCCACGCTCATCCATCGCGTCCGCCATACCGGCCAGCGTCAGGTCGTCGAGTCGGTCATAGACCGCGAAGAGCAACTCCTCCTTGCTGCCGAAGTTGGAGTAGATCGCTCCACGGGTGAAGCCCGCTGCATCGGCGATCTCGTCGAGGGACGCCGCGTGGAAGCCCTTGGCCGTGAACACCTCCGCCGCGGCAGCGACAAGAGCGTCCCGGGTCAGCTGGCGGCGTCGCTCTGGCGTCAGACGGTCCACCGGCACACCTCAGTGTCGCAGAACAGATACGGCATTGACAAACACATACGGGCGCGTATCTTGAGTCGCAGAGACATACGGCTTTGTATCTGACATACGCGACCGCACAAAGCGCGGGGTGATAGCGATGGGCGCAACGGACCCGGCGTTCGACGCGATCGGCTGGGCCGCCCGCGCCCTGGCATGGGAGAGGCGCCTGCGCGAGCTGGAGGCGCAGGGACCGGCAGAGCTGCCGGCGGTGCTAGCTGAGCGCGCTGCGGAACTGCTCCTCGACAGCCTTCATGTCGAAGTAGTCGCGCCAGCGCGTCACTAAGCCCTGCCCGTCGACGTCGACAAGGGTGATGCCTTCCATCTCGATCGCCGTTGACTTGAAGGTGCCTCGGCCGATCCACTCGAACACGGCCCAACCCTGGTTCCCGTCGATCCTCGTCACCTCGGTGGTCCAGTCCGGGAAGATCGCTTCGGTGCGCCGCGACACCTCGGGCAGGTCCTCGGTCGAGGCCGTCTGGGTGGGGTCGACGAAGACGCCGTCCGCGGCGAACAGCGCCTGGAAATCGTTGTCCGTCCGGGTCTTCGCATCAAGCGCCCGCTCGACCCGACGTGCCCAGTCCTTCCAGTCAGCGCTCACGCTGCGCCCCGCCTCAATCCGAGTGTGGAATCACGTTCTCCGGAATGTATAGGTCCGTTGACGTTATTGGGAAGGGTCCCTATTGTCCGAAACAGGAAAGGAGCCGCACTCGTGCGCCGTAAGACCCCAGTCGTCGCTGCCCTCCTCACGCTCGCCGCCTGCCTCGTCCTGGCCGCCTGTGGCAGCCGCCGCCCCATGAGCGACTTCGTCGCCGCAGGCAGCGCTGCCAACGGTGGGACGCAGACGAACCAAGGCAGCAGTACCGGCGCGATCGCGCAGCCCGGAACCACGGGCGGCAGCGCCGCGCCAGGGGTCGTGGCCAATCCCGGCAGCGTCGGCGGCCCGGTGAGCGGCGGCCCGGTCACGAGCGGCGGCAACACCGCCGGCGGGAACAACGGGGGGACTCCGCAAGGCGGGTCGAGCAGCGCGCCGAGCTCCGGTGGTCAAAACACCGCGAGTGACGTTGGCGTGACCGCGACGACGATCGACGTCGGCAACATTGTCACCAAGAGCGGGTCCTTCGGTCCGGACCAGTTCACCGCGTTCTACTACGGCGCCGCGGCCTACTTCGACTACCTCAATGCGCACGGCGGCATCAACGGGCGGCGGGTCAACTTCAAGACGTGTGACGACACCGGAACTGCTTCGGGCAACAGCGACTGCGCGCGCAACCTCGCCGGCAACGGCAAGAACGGCGTGTTCGCGTTCGTCGCCAACGACTGCCTCGTCTGCGCCGGGCTGAAATACATCAGCGACCTCAAGATCCCCCAGGTCGGCGGCGTCGCCATCGACTTCTACGACTATGCGCTGCCCTACGTATGGCGCTACAGCGGCGAGATGTATCCGACTGACGGCAAGCACATCGGCTACAAGGGCAACCTCTACGAGGGCACCCAGATGTTCCACTACTTCAAAGACAAGATGGGCATGAAGTCGGCCGCCGTCGTCTGGTACGACAACTCCGCGCAGTCCAAGGAAGCCGGCGAGTCCTTCATCAAGGCGTTGCAGGCCGACGGCGTCAAGGCCTACGGCTACGGCGAGAACGTTGCCTTGCCGCAGTGGGACAGCGCCGTGATCGACATGAAGGCCAAGGGCATCCAGTTCATGTTCGACTCCATCGACATCGGTGGCAACCAGAACCTCTGTAAGTCGATCGACTCCAACCATCTCGTGCTCAAAGCCAAGGTCTCCACGATCTCGACCTGGGCGCAATCGGTCGGCACGACCTTCGACTACCCATGCCGCACCTACATCTACAGCAGCGACATCCCCGGCTCGCTCGGCTACGACCAGACCGACAACCCGGAGATCGCGAAGTTCCGCGCCGCCATGCACCAGTACTTCCCGGAGCGGGACAACAACATCTTCGAGTGGAACGTCGACGGCTGGGCCAGCGCGATGTGGTTCGCCGACGGCGCTGCCTCGTGCGGGGCGGACCTCACCCGCACGTGCCTCATCAAATACCTCAACAGCCCGAAGCCGTATGGCGCTCACGGCATCTGGTACCCGCGCAACAACGAGAAGTACAACTTCGAGACGAAGAAGACGCTCAACCAGTGCGTGTCGATCGCACACTGGGTGGAGTCGAAGAAGTCGTTCATCACCGTCGGCGACTGGCACAACACGTGCTACACGACGCCTTACATCCCCTATCAGGCGCCGACGTCGTCGTCGTCCTAGTGGATAGCGGCTGCGCCCGACAGTTGTAAGTAGTCGGAGCCGGCTCCGCTACGCATCTCGCCGGCGTCGCCGATGAAGCGGACCCGGCCGCGGCTGAGCACGTAACAGATGTCGGCCAGCTGCAACGCGTAGGTCAGGAACTGTTCGACGAGGACGATCGTCCGGCCGCGCTCGCGCAGCGTCTGCACGGCAGCGAACAGGTTCTCCACCAGAACCGGCGCCAGACCCATGGAGATCTCGTCCATGAGGAGCACGCGCGCTGACGTGAGGAATGCGCGGCTCAGGGCGAGCATCTGCTGCTCTCCGCCGGACAATGTGCCCGCCCGCTGGTCGCGGCGTTCGTCCAGCCGCGGGAAGATCTCCCAGACCTCGTCGAGTCGCTCCGCCCGCAAGGTGGCGTCGTTGGTCGCGGCGCGGACGACGAGTTCCAGGTTGTCTTCGACCGACAGGCTCGGGAAGACGCTGCGCCCTTCGGGGACGAGGACGACGCCGCGACGAGCGCGCTCGTAGGTGGACAGACTGCGGATTGACCGGCCGTCGAGCAGCAGATCGCCCTGCATGAGCGGGATGGTTCCGGCGATGGCGGACAGGGTTGTCGTCTTGCCTGCGCCGTTGGGCCCTAGCAGCGCCACAACGGTGCCGGCCGGGACGACGATGTCGACGTCGTGGACGACCTCGATGCGCCCGTAGCCGGCCGAGACGCCGCGCAGCTCGAGCACCGGTGGAGTCAACGCGGGAGAAGTCACTGGTTGACTCCGAGGTAGGCAGCGCGCACCGCGTCGCTGGCGGCGATCTCCTCCGGCGTGCCGGTGGCGATGAGCCGGCCGAAGTCGACGACGTAGATCGTGGCGGACAGCGCCATGACGAGAGCGACGTCGTGTTCGACCAGCAGGATCGACATGCCGGTCGAGGCAAGCTCCCGCAGCACCAGCTCGAGCGCCTGGCTCTCCGCCGTGTCCAGGCCGCTGCCCGGCTCGTCGAGCAGCAGAACCGTCGGCTGGGTGCAGACGGCTCGGGCCAGCTCGACCAGACGCAAGGTGCCGGTCGAGAGCTCACCCGCGACCGTTCCGCGGACGTCGTCCAGCCCCACGATGTCGAGGACGTCCTCGACGAGGTCCCGCGGGCTGCGACCGGCGCCGGGGCGATGCCGGGAGATCGATTCGGCAGCGACGAGCAGGTTGTTCTCGACCGTCATCCCGGCGAAGACTTCGAGCCGTTGGAACGTCCGAGCGATGCCGAGCTGCGCGCGCCGATGCGTCGGCAGGTCCGTGATGTCTCGGCCGTCGAGGACGACGCGGCCGGACGTTGGCGGCAGTACGCCGGTCAAGCAGTTGAACAGGGTGGTCTTTCCCGCGCCGTTCGGACCGATCAGTGACGTGACCTGTCCGGGGACGACCGTGAGGCTGACGCCGTCGACGGCCTGCAGCCCGCCGAATCGCTTGCTGACCGCTTGGACGTCGAGCACCCCACGCGTCGCGACAGGCGTCTCGGCGAGCGCGGTCACCGGGCCACCTCCTGCAACACCTTGGTCGCAAAGTCGGTGGGGCGCAGCTGGGCCTCGGCCGGTTGGGCATCGGACGGCGACCGGCTACTGGCGGCATACGCGGTCTGCAACCAGTGCGGCGCGCGCCCACCTTGCATCGCTTCCATCAAGGTGCCGACGATGCCGCGCGGGAACCGGCTCATGAACAGCGCGAGGATTCCGACCACCAGTGTCGACGCGCCGGAGCCGAGCACCAGGTCGAGCGCGACGAACAGGACCGCGGCGACGATCGAGCCGGAGAGGTAGCTAGCGCCCGCCACGATGACGGCGGTGAACCAGAACAAGCTGTGGAACGGGTCGAACGCCACCGGGCCTACGGACGTGGTCGAGAACCCACGGGTCTGCTGCGCGAGCAGCGCGCCACCGAACGCGGCGATGGCAGCGCTGGCCGAGAACACCAGCAACTTGTAGGCGCGCAGATCCAGCCCGATGGACTTCGCCCCGGTCTCGGAGTCGCGCATCGCGGCCAGTTTGCGGCCGAGCCGGCCGCGCCGCATCCGGTCGACACCGACGAAGACGACGCCGAGGCACACCAACGCAAACCAGTAGAACGCGCGGTCGCCGTCGAGGGACAGCCCGAAGATGCTCGGTCGGTTGGCGTCGATGTTCGACAGGAAGAACGGGTTCTCGAAGACGAACCGGTCAATGATGAGACCGAACGCGAGCGTGGTCAGGCCGAGGAACAGGCCGCGGCGACGCAGCGCCGAGAAGCCGACGAGCGCACCGACGAGTCCGATGAGGATCGCGCTGACCAGCATCGCGGGGATCACCGGCATCGTGGGCAGGAACCACAGCCCGGTGTTGTTCAGATGTAACGACGCGAGCGCACCCAGCCCGGCGAAACCTGCCTGGCCCAGGGTGATGTTGCCGGTGAAGCCGGTGACCGCGGTGATCGAGACCAGGACGACCGCGAGGCACAGGATCTGGTCGGCGCTGGCCAGGTCCTGCCCGGACAACCCGAACGGCACGACGGTGGCGACGATCGCGGCCGGGATCAGGACGCGCAGCCGAGCCTGCAACGACCGTTCGCGCCCCACCCCGGACGCGACCAGGCCGCGACCGGCGACAGCGTCCTCGTCGCGTTCGTTGAGGCTGCGATAGATCAGCAGCGCGACCAGCAGCGCGATGTCGAGCAGGTTGGGGCGCAGCGAGTCCCACGGCGCCGGCGGGCTCCAGCTGGTCATCTCGCTCGACGCGACGCCGAGGGCGATGCCGGACAGGACGGCGAGCGGGAGGCTGGTGAGCCGGGCGATGACCGCGACGGCGAACGTGTCGATGACCAGCAGGGTCAACCGGAACGGGTCAAGCTCGAGTTGAGGGGCGAGCAGCGCGCCGGTCAGGCCCGCGAAGCCGCAACCGATCGCCCATGCGATTGCCGCGACCCGGTTGGCATTGACTCCGGTCAGGTCGGCGAGCTGGCGACGGTCGACGACCGCGCGGATGCGCGTGCCGAGGTGCGTGAACCGGAACATCGCCAGCAGCCCGGCCGCGGACACGATGACGATGACGAACTCGGCCAGCTGGTTGGCGCCCATGTAGAGGTTGGTGGTGAAGTTCACCGACGTCTGCGGGAAGAGGTTGGGCGTGTCGGTCTTGTGGACCGGTCCCCAGATGGTCTGCGCCAGACCGACCAGTACGACGAAAACGCCGAGCGTTGCCACGAGCTTTTCCGACGTCGAGGCGCGACGTACCTCGAGTGGCCTGAAGACGAAGCGTTCGAGCAGCACGCCGATCGCGGGTCCGGCCAACAGGATCGCGACGATCGCGGCGATGGCCAGCGGCCAGCCCCAGGCGACATTGGTCTGCCAGAGCAGGTAGGCCACGAACATGGCGACCGCACCATGCGCGAAGTTGAAGATGCCCGTCGCGCGATAGGTGAGGACGAGCCCCAAGCCGGAGAGTGCGGCGATGGAGCCGCTCGCGACGCCGGCAAGCGCCAGTTGCCAATAGAGCATCAGACGCCGGCGAGCAACGGCTGGCACAGCGGGCAGGCCCGCAGGCCCTTGCGCTGCGCCGTTTCCACCGTGACGCTGCGTCCGGCCGGCTTGTCGGCGAGCACCGCGCAACCCGGTCGGTGGAAGCTCTCGCCGCCCGGCAGCACGAGCAGCTTGGTCTCGCCGGCGCCATTGGCCGCGGCGGTCGCGGGCATCAGGGCCGGCGTGTCCGGCCGGTGGAGCAAGACCTCGTGAAGCTCGAGGACCATCTTCTCCAGCCGATCCAGCCGGCCGGAGTCACGACGGAGGTCCTCGATGAGCAGCAGCCGCCCGCCGAGCGTGACGGCGGCGAGACCGAACAGCCCGCCGGACACGATGTAGGGGATCTGGCGCCCGACGATGACTTCCCGGGAGACCCCGAGGTAGCCGGCAAGCAGCAATAGCGCGCCGACCGCGATGAGGATGTAGCCGAGGTAGGGGCGGATCGAGGCCCACAGCCAGCGCCAGAGGGCAGCGCTGTCCGGCTGCTCGGTGCTGCTGCGGTCAGGGAGCAGAGCCATGAAGCTGTCTCTTCCGTCCTCGCGCGCGGGCTTCCACGTGAGCTGGCGTCCTCGTGAACTGGCGGTGATCGAACGGTAACAATCTCGGTTCGTCTCTGTCTACGGTGGTTATCGGCTGAGAAGAACCGCGTTCTCTTTCGAGCTGGTTACCCGGCCCGCGGAAGGCGCGAAGGCGCCCGCAGCGGCGCGCCGAGCAACACCAGCAGGGGATAGCCGAGCAGCACGAGAGCGAGCACCTCGAGCCGCTTGTTGGTGAGGTCGGCAGGGAGGCTGGCCGCCTGCGGCGCGGCGCCGGCCACGACCGCCGGTGGCTGTCCGGTCGCGGGCGCGGTCTGGGTCTGCGGGGTGTTCGGTAGAGCGGGCGTGCTGCCGGCCTGGGTGGGGGCCGACTTTTGTCCGGGCGGCGTCGTTGCCGGCGGCAGCGGCACGTTGGCGTTCAGGGGCGAGCCGGGCGCCGCGAACGCGTTGACGCCGGCGCCGCCGATCGTCGCGATGATCCGGTAGGCGCCGTTCGCCGTCTGCCCCAGCGGCCCGAGGCTCGGCCCGTTGACGTCCTGGGACGCCGTGACGAGGAGCCCACCGGTTGCCGCGGCGACTCCACGCGGCTTCGCCTTCTTGGTGACGCCGAGCGACTTCACCGAGATGCCCTTGTTGCCCAGTGCCGCGAGCGCGGAGTTCACGGCGTTCTTGACGGCGCCGTTGTCGCCCTGACCGGCGAGATGAATGCCGGTGGCGTCGATCGTCACGCCCTGCCCGGCCACAGTCGCGCCGCTGACGGTGGTGTCCGCTGACGAGACGCCGAGGTGGTTTCCGTCGATCTTGGCCGTGGCGGTCGACCTGATCTCGTCGATGTGCAGCTGACCTCCGATGTCGACGCCTTTGAGGACCGACTCGGCAGTGAGGACGAGGGTGCTGCCTTGGAACACCTGCTCGCTGTGGCTGGTCGCCTGCTGGGCCGTGACCACGCCGGTGAGGCCCGTGCTGCCGGTGACGGTGGTGGCCTCGACGCGGTTGAGGTCGGCGTGAGCGTCGACGCCGTTGGGTGTCACCTCGAACGGTCCGGTCCCCGGAAACGGCTTCTGCGACAGGGTCGCCGACGCGTCCTGGTGTGCGGGGTACTGCGCGTGTGCCCAGTCGGGGTAGTCGGGCGGACCGCCCCCGGGCATCGCCTGGCACAGCGCCGCGGCGAACACACAGAGCAGCGCCGGGGCGCCGAGCGCCCCCTGGCCGGGATAGAAGGACGACGCGATCGCCTCCGCGCCGCCGGACGAGTCGAGCGAGGTCCCGGCATACGGCACCCAGCTGTGGAACGGGTCGGTGACCGGGAACGGGAACGGCTGCTTGTCGACGCGGAACTCCATCGAGGCGGCGACCGAGTTGCCGCCGTAGCTGTCCGGACGGCTTGGCCCGGTCGCACCCGCGCCGGCGCCGGTCGCGACGACGGCGATGCCGGCCAGCAGCACAGCGGCCGCTGCGTGCCCGGCGAGTCGGTTCCGACGCGTGATCATGGCCTCTCGAGTATGGATTTCGGGTGTTGTCCCTGCTAGGGAGGTTTGCACGCTACGCCCGTGAGATCAACAGTTGCGGGAAATGAGAGGATCCTTTCCAAACCGCGAATGCGGCCGTATCGTCCGGTTTCCAGGACGCTGGGAGGAGCAGCCATGCGCGTGGACGACCTCATCTTGGTGAGCGTGGACGACCACGTCGTCGAGCCGCCGGACATGTTCGAGCGACATGTTCCGGAGAAGTGGCGCGACCAGGCGCCGAAGAGCGTGCGCAAACCCGAGGGCCACGAGGTGTGGGTCTTCGAGGGCAACGAGATCCCGAACATCGGTCTCAATGCCGTCGCGGGGCGCCCGCCCGAGGACTACAACATGGACGTCACGTCCTACGACCAGATCCGGCGCGGGACCTACGACATCCACGAGCGCGTCAAGGACATGAACGTCAACGGCGTGCTCGGCTCGATGTGCTTCCCGTCGTTCCCGCAGTTCTGCGGCCAGCTGTTCTCGCGCGCGCAGGACAAGGAGCTCGGCCTGGTGATGCTGCAGGCCTACAACGACTGGCACGTCGACGAGTGGTGCGGCTCCTACCCCGGCCGGTTCATCCCGCTCGGCCTGCCGCCGATCTGGGACCCCGAGCTGATGGCCAAGGAGGTACGCCGCCTCGCCGCCAAGGGCTGTCACGCGATCACGTTCAGCGAGGACCCGGCAAAGCTCGGCTGGCCGTCGCTGCACAGCGAGCACTGGGACCCCTTCTATGCGGCGTGCGTCGACGAGGGCACGATCATCGCGCTGCACATCGGGTCGTCGTCGACGATGATCATGCTCGACGAGGCCCCGATCGACGTGATGATCACGCTGACGCCGATGAACCTGTTCCAGACCGCGGCCAACCTCATCTGGTCGCCGGCGCTCAAGCGTTTCCCCGACTTGAAGTTCGCGTTGTCGGAGGGCGGTATCGGCTGGCTGCCCTACTTCCTCGAGCGCATCGACTACGTCTACGAGCGTCACCGCTACTGGACCAACCAGCAGTTCGGCGACATGCTGCCGAGCCAGAAGGCGCGCGAGAACTTCACCTTCTGCTTCATCGACGACAAGGCCGGCATCGCCAACCGCGAGCTGATCGGCGTCGACAACATCACCTGGGAGTGCGACTACCCGCACTCCGACTCGTCGTGGCCCAACGCGCCGGAGGCGTTTGCCAAGCACTTCGACGACACGGTGAGCCAATCCGACGTCGACAAGATCTCGCACCTTAACGCGATGCGTGCGTTCCGCTACGACCCGTTCTCGCATCGGTCGAAGGACCAGTGCACGGTCGGTGCGCTGCGCGCCGAAGCGGAAGGCGTGACGACCTCGGGGATCAGCTGATCGCTGCTGCGCGTTCGGCGGCGAGCTCTTTCGCGAACGCGCGCCCTGTTCCCCAACGGAACAGCGGCGGGAACAGCGTCTTGGAGATCAGCGCCTGACGCATGAAGACGCTGACGAACGTGTCCGACCGCTCGTGCTCGACAGCGTCCAGCACTACCTGCGCCACCTTGCCCGGTGACTCGGGCTTCGGTCGTGCGCGGTCGTAGGCGTGCCCGCGGGCTTCGAAGAACGACGTGCTCACCGGGCCGGGCGAGACGAGAGACACGCCAATGCCGTATGGCGCGAGCTCGACCGACAACGCCTCGGTCAAGCCAGTGACCGCGAACTTGCTGGCGCTGTAACCGGCCTCGAACGGTGACCCGATGCGACCCGAGATCGAACCGACGACGGCGACGTGGCCCTGCCGGCGTTGTGTCATCTCGGGAAGGACCGCCTTGAGCATATGCACGGTGCCCAAATAGTTGGTCTGCATCACGCGGGCTAGATCGTCGATATTGGCGTTGAGGAATGCGCCATACAGGCCGATGCCCGCGTTCGCGACGACGACGTCAATCGGGCCGAGCGCCTCGGCGATCGAGGCGACCCCGCTGCGAACGTTGGTCATGTCGCACACATCGACCGCGGCGCTCGCGGTGTGGCCGCCGAGCTCCTGTTGCAGCTTCTGCAGGTCGGCGTCGCAGCGGGCGAGCAAACCGACCCGCGCCCCGCGCGCGACTGCCTGTCGAGCGACCTCCGCGCCGATGCCGCGGGATGCGCCGCTGATCAGCACCGCCTTGTCGCGAAGCTTCACTGGGTCTCTCCTTGCTTCACGGGGCCTCCTATTTGCGAGCGTCGAACGCGTCGATGAAGCGCTCGACAACTGCGACCGCGTGTTCAGGTCGGCCGTTGGTGAGGACGTGCAACGTGGCTTCGGCAAACGCCCCGAGGAGCACGCGCGTAAACGTCTCGGCGTCGACCTTGACCAGGTCGCCTTTCTGGATGCCTTCCTCGACGAGCTGCTGCACCATCACCACGCCGATTTCTTGCGTCTGCCGGCTGGCCGCGTCCAGCGTCGGCACTGCCCAGCAGTCGCGCAGGAAGAACCGTGCCTGTGCCTGATCGTCCAACGCCAGCAGGTAAGCACGGAATGCGCGCTTGAGGTTGTCGGCAGTTGGTGCGTTCGGCTCGAACGCGTGCTGCGCTTCCGCCGCGATCGCCGTCCAAAGTTCGTGCTGCAGATCGGACGCGAGATCTTCCTTGTCGCGGAACCAGTAATAGACCGCGCCCTTCGTCATACCGGCTCGTTCGGCGATCTCCTCGACGGTCGCGGCTGCATAGCCACGGTCGGTGAAGACCTCGAGTGCAGCGGTCAGCACTCGTTCGCGGGTATCGCGCACCGCGGGCGCGCGTCTACTCATCGGCGCTCCTGCAGCGCAACCTGCCTTGCCAACCGAACACCCCACTCATACGTTGCGTCAAAGCAACATACGCACCGTATGCGAGGAACCATGCGCCGGTCTACCAGGGTTGCGTTGGCCGCCATACTTGCCGTGACGGGCAGCGCGATGGCGGTGAGTGCGATGCCCGCAGTCGCCGTGAACCCGGTGTCCATGTCGGCGCCCACGCCCGTCGCCAAGGGAACACCGCTATCCGCCGCACATCCGGTGCTCGACTTTGCCGGTCGGATGCAGAGCGCGACGCCGTTACCCACCGTCAGCAACCCGGATCCCAGCCTGTGCGCGGTCGACTGCCAGCTCTGGTCGCTAACTGTTCGCACGACGCATCGGTTTCTCGTGTCGATCCACAACGGCAACTCCTCGATCGACGACGGCTTCAACCTCTACGTCTATGACCCAGCGGGAAACCGCGTCGGCGCTGCATCCGGCATCGGCGCCAATGGCCAGGCGGTGACCGTCGCACCGACTTCGGCCGGCGTCTACACGATCGCGGTCACCGTCACCTATGCGTATGACGCTGTCGCGCGCTATTTCGGCGAAGTCCGGCTGATGACGCCGCCGAGTTGGGACGTCGCGCACTGCGCTGGTGGGTCGGTATGCGACATCCTGCCTGCGCTCCGGGTCCAGCCGCCGGCAGACGTCCACGTTGACGGCGTTCCGCCGGTTGCCAGCACACCGCTCGGATTCCCGTTCCCGGTCGACGTGTCGACCGGGAACTCGTGCTACGTCGACGAGACCGCTGCTACCGGTGCAACCCGCTGCCTGCGTTTCACCAGCGTCGTCGACAACGTCGGCGCCGGACCACTGACGTTGCAGATCCCCTACGTAGCGACGTCGACCGGCCAGCCGGTTGTCGCGTTCGCACCCGGCGAGTGTCATGCCGACCAGGTCATCGAGCGCAGCGACGGGACAACCCGTACGCATCCGGCCGGAGCATGCTTGTTCCACCCGCAGCATGCGCACTTCCACTACAAGGACTTCGTCGCGTTCAGCTTGCACAAGGTCAACGCTGACGGCACGACCGGCAAGCAGGTCGCTCGCTCGCTGAAAGAGTCGTTCTGCCTTGCTGACGACGGCTACTTCGGTTTCGGCACGGCTGGGCCAAACGGTCAACGCGACTATGTCGGGCAGCCCGACTGCAACCTTCCGACGACTCCGTCGACGCAGTCGCAGGACGCGTGGATCCGGATGGGTGTCAGCCCCGGGTGGGGCGACATCTATACCTGGGACACGCCGAGCCAGTACATCGACGTGACGACGACGCCGCCCGGCGTCTACGACATCGTGTCGCGCGCCAACCCCGCGGGAGAGCTGGTCGTCTCCGGCCCGCCCTCACCCTGCGCAGCAACCCGCATCAAACTGACGGCGACCGCAGTCCACATAGTGAACCCCAACGTCCCCTGCCACTAGCAGGTTGAGTGCGACCTTCACGTCCGTTTCGGGCGCTCAAAACGAGCGTGAACGTCTCACTCAACGAGGTAGGAAGGCCTTGGCGAAGTCGCGTAGGCCGTCGGCGGCTTCGGCTGAGCGCTGCCACGGGAACACCACGAGTCGGTCGACGCCGGCGGCTCGGTAGGTGTCGATGTCGGCAGGAGATGCAGGCGCACCCATCACTGTGACGGTGAACTCACCAGCACGGCCGGCCTCGGTGCGCATCGCCTCGATCTGCGCCCGTGCGGCCGCGATGCCGCTGAGCGGTGTGTTCATCGGGATCCAGCCGTCTCCCCGCAGCGCCGCGCGGCGCAGCGCAGGCGGCGCGTCGCCGCCGACGGAGATCGGAGGACCGCCGGGCTGCACCGGCTTCGGCTCGAAGGCCACCGCGGGAAAGGTGAAGTGCTCGCCCTTGTGCTCGATCTCCGGTTCCGTCCACAACCGGCGGCATACGTCGAGAGCTTCGTCGACCCGGCCGCCGCGGGTGGCGAAGTCGAGACCGGTTGCGGTCCACTCTTCGGCCAGCCAGCTCGCGCCGACACCGAGCTCGACCCGGCCGCCGGACAGCGTGTCCATTGTCGCGACCGCGCGTGCGGTGACGAACGGATGCCGCAGCCCGATGTTGTAGACGTTGGTGCCGAGCCGGATCCGTTCGGTTCGAGCGGCGAAGAACGCCAGCATCGTGAATACGTCGAAGACGGGCGCGTCCGAGCGCACGGGCGGATGGTCGGAGCCGGCGTAGGGACTGCCGGACTGATGGACCGGCAGCACCAGATGGTCCGTCAACCAGATCGACTCGTAGCCGAGCTCTTCGCACAACTCGGCCGTCTCCACCCAAAGCGCCGGCCGTAGCCGCGCGAACGTCACGCCGTACTTCACGGTCGTCTCCTCGATTCGCAGAGCCTCGCTATTGCTGGGCGATCGCACCCGCAGCCTCTTCGTCCGCGTCGACAACCTCAGGGCCGTCGAGCTCGACCACGACGCGCTCGATCGTCGCTGTGAACGGGAACTCGTCGTCGTATGCCTTGGAGACCGGCAGCCCGACGTCGCGGCCGCAGCTCAACCCGGCACCGTGCAACGAGAAACGCACCGGGGTGAAGTGCGGCAGCTCGCCGCGGCCGATCACGGTGTCGTCGAGCAGCAGCCTGCCGACGCCGCGATGCTCACCGGTCTTGGTGAAGGCGAAGCCGAGCCTGTGCATGCCAGGCGACAGATCGAGCTCGGCAGCGATGCGTGTCTCGGTCAAGCCGACGTAGTTGTGCACGTAGTGCAGCTGTTCGTCCTGGACGAATAACGTCCAGCCGCCGAGCCGGTTGCCCAGCGCGAGCAGCACGCCCTGGACCGGCAAATCAGCGACGAGGACATGAGCCGTGACGCGGTGCGATCGGTTGCGCACATTGACGGCGGCTGGCTCGGGCACGGCGAGTCGCCCGGGGTAGTAGGTGTAAGACGTCCGCGTAGATAGCGAGCTCGGACGTTCGAAAACGAACGCGGAGAACGGCCGGTTATCGATGGGCAGCACCTCGTTGCGCTCCGCCTCCGCCCACCATTTCTCGACCATGGCCGCCAGTCGTTCGGGCTCCGCCGCGGCTAAGTCGTGGCACTCGCTCGGGTCGACGCGGACGTCGTAGAGCTCCCACGTTGCGTTGTCCAACCCCGGTGAGTCGGCCTGGATCGGGTGATAGGTAACGGCTTTCCAGCCGTCGTCGTACAAGGCGCGGCAACCGAACATCTCGTAGTACTGCGTCGTGCGCGGGTCCGGCGCTGAATCGTCGGCGAAGGTCGCGGCGATGCTCGCACCGTCCATTGGACGTTGTACGACGCCGTCAACCGAGTCCGGCATCGGCGTGCCGATGACGTCGAGGAATGTCGGCGCGATGTCGACTGCGTGCACGTAGTGCCGTCGCAGCTCACCGCGGGCGCGGATGCCGACGGGCCAATGCACGACCAGCGGGTCAGCGACGCCGCCTTCGTGCACCTCGCGCTTCCAGCGGCGAAACGGTGTGTTGCCCGCGACGGTCCAGCCCCACGGGTAGTTGTTGTGGCACCACGGCCCGCCGATCTCGTCGATTCGCGCGAGTTGTTCCTCGCGCGTCGTGCGGGCGCCATTCCAGATCCGCACGTCGTTCAGGGACCCGGTCGGTCCGCCCTCGCTGCTCGCGCCGTTGTCCGACAGCACCATCAACAAGGTGTTGTCGAAGTCGCCGCTGGTGCGCAGCGCATCGACGAGCCGGCCGAGCTCCTCGTCGGTGTGCGTGAGGAAGCCTGCGAACGCCTCCATGTAGCGCGCATAGACGCGCTTGTCGTCGTCGTCCAGATCGGCCCACGCCGGCACCCAGTCGGGCCGCGCCGACAGTTCGGTCGTTGGTGGCAGCAGACCTGCCGTCATCTGCTTGGCAAAGGTGCGCTCTCGCCAGACGTCCCACCCTTGGTCGAATTTGCCGCGGTAACGCCTGAGGTGATGCGGCGGCGGCTGGTGCGGCGAGTGACACGCGCCGGTCGCCAGATACAGGAAGAAGGGCTTGTCCGGATCGACCGTGCGCAAGTCGCGGATGAACTCGATTGACCGGTCGACCAGGTCGTTGGTCAGGTGGTATCCGCTGTCGTAGGACGCCGGCGGGTTGACCCGGTGGTTGTCGTGCACGAGCGACGGTGCCAGCTGATGGGTCTCGCCTTCGAAGAATCCGTAGAAGCGCTCGAAGCCGCGACCTAACGGCCACCGGGCCCGTGACGCGCCGAGATGCGTCTCGTCCTCCGGCGTGAGATGCCACTTGCCGACCGCCCAAGCCGCGTAGCCGGCGGGCACGAGGACCGCGGGCAGCATCGCGTTGGCGCGGGGGATCCGTCCGTCGTACCCGGGAAACCCCGTCGCGAGCTCGGCGACGCGACCCATTCCGTTCGCATGGTGGTTGCGTCCGGTCAGCAGTGCGGCGCGTGTAGGAGAGCAGAGCGCGGTGGTGTGAAAGTTGGTGTAGCGCAAGCCGCCGGCGGCCAGTGCGTCGATCGTCGGCGTCTTGATGTCCGAGCCGAAGCAGCCGAGTTGCGCGAAGCCGACATCGTCGAGCACGACCAGCACGATGTTGGGCGCACCATCGCGCGGCCGCACCGGCTCGGGCCACCACGGCGTCGACTCGTAGTGAAAACGGCCACGTACGCCGCGGAACTCGCCTCGTTCCATCAGTTAGCCTCCCCCGCATGCCTGGACCGCTTGATGGTGTGCGCGTGCTCGAACTTGCCGGCATTGGTCCGGCGCCATACACGTGCATGGTGCTTGCGCAGCTCGGTGCTGACGTGTTGCGGGTCGACCGTCCCGGTGGATCACGGGTCGGTAACCCGGATCTGCTGGCGGACGGGCGGCCGACCGTGACGCTCGACCTGAAGTCGCCGGACGACGTCGCGACGGTGTTGCGACTTGCCGAGCGCGCCGATGTGCTTGTCGAAGGTTTCCGCCCGGGCGTGGCCGAGCGACTCGGCATCGGCCCCGACGAGTGCCTCGCGACGAACCCGCGACTGATCTATGCGCGGATGACCGGGTGGGGTCAGGACGGCCCGCTTGCCGACAAGGTCGGTCACGACATCAACTACGCGGGCATCGTCGGTGCGATCGCCGCGATCGGCGAGGCCGGTCGCAAGCCGGTGCCACCGCTCAACCTGGTCGCCGACTTCGGTGGCGGCGCGATGTTCTGCCTGACCGGCATCCTCGCTGCTCTCGTCGAACGTACGACGAGCGGCAAAGGGCAGGTCGTCGATGTCGCGATGGTGGACGGTGTCGCGTCGCTGCTGACGATGTTCTGGAGCATGCGCGCCAATGGCGGTTGGTCCGACGAGCGCGGCAGCAACCTGCTCGACGGCGGCGCGCCCTACTACGACACCTACGAGTGCGCCGACGGTGAGTACGTCGCTGTCGGTGCGATCGAGGAGCAGTTCTGGACGCAGGTGGTCGACGGCCTCGGCATTCACGACGCGCCTTCGCGCCACGACGCCTCGCAGTGGGAAGCGCTGCGCAAGCGGATGCAGGACGTGTTCCTCACCAAGACGCGCGACGAGTGGGCTGCCCTGTTTGCCGACCGACCGGCCTGCGTGACGCCGGTGCTGCGGTTGTCCGAAGCACCTGAGCATCCGCATGTCCAAGCCCGCGCGGCGATGGTGGAGCACGAGGGCGTCATACGTCCGAATGCGGCCCCGCGGTTTTCGCGCACTCCCGCCGAGTTGCCCCCCGCAGCCGGGCGCCTCGACGCGCTCGCGGGCTGGGGTCTGTAGCTCAATCAAGTACAGACGGGTCGACGCGGATCTCCCGGCGGGCCATCGCTTCGAACAGGCCCGGGAACGGGCGCTCGACGAAGTAGGCGCCGAACGACTCCTGCACCTCGGGCCGCAGCGGCACGCCTTTGCCGACGGCTTCGACGTGCCAGGCCTGCCGGCACCGCCACTCGAACGACGCTCCCCACAGGAACGCCAGCGCCGGAACCGACGCGAGCACGAGGATCCCGTGGTTGGCGAGCAGGGCGACGTTGGCGTCGCCGATCGCCTCGATCGCGGCGCGCGCGTTGTCGACCTGGTCAACGGACCCGGAGTAGTCGTCGAAGAGCGCAACCTTGCCGGGATATTGCGCACTGGTCTGGTCGTAGACCTCGGGCGCCCGTTGCAGGTCGGCGTAGATCGTCGCCCAGCGCGGGTGGTTGTGCACGGCGACGCCGACGTCATGCCGCGCCTTGTGCAGCTCGACATGAAGGGTGATCGCCGGAGTGATCGTCCACGGTCCGTCGAGCAACTTGCCGTCCGCGTCCATGTGCATGACGTCGCTCGCGCGCAGCTCGTCCCAGGTCAAGCCGAACGGGTTGACGAGAAACGTTCCGTCGGGCTGCTTGTAGGTGATGTGGCCGGCGAGATGGTCGTCATACCCCTCCCGGTGCAACATGCGCGCGAGGAGAGCGAGCTCCTGCGTCGGCGTGAGGTCCGGCAGCGGTGGCGCCAACGGATTCATGACGTCGCTCCAACCGGTTGTTGCAGCGGGACGTTCATCAGTCCCGGAATTCTCTCCGGCAGGTCGAGCATCGTGATGGCGTTGCCGCGCGCAATCTTGTAGATCTCGTCGTCCGTGAGGGCAGCCATCGCGCGCTGCGCGTAGGCCATGGTGTCCGGCCAGGTGGTGTCCTGGTGCGGATAGTCCGTTTCGAACGTGATCTGGTCGATGCCGATGGTGTCGCGCACCGTGAGGCCGAAGTCGTCCTCGAAGAAGCAGCCGTAGACGCGGCCGGGGACGTAGTGGCTCGGTGGTTTGGTGATGAGCGGATCGAGCATCGCGGTGCCTGACCCCTTGGCGAAGATGTTGTCGACGCGCTCGAACATGAACGGCATCCAGCCGATCTGGCTTTCCGAGAACGCAATCTTCAACTGCGGGAAACGCGCGAGTACACCGGACAACAGCCAGTCGGCCATCGCCATCTGGCTGTTCATGTTGGTGAGCGCGATCTGCACGCTGGCGGGCGCGTCGCGTGACGTCGTGTTGAAGCCGGATGACGACCCGATGTGCATGCAGATGACCGTGCCGGTCTCGTCACATGCGGCGAACACGGGATCCCAGTAGCGCCCGGCGTCGTGGATGCTCGGCAGCCCCAGGTTCGATGGCATCTCGGAGAAGCTGACCGCTCGGACGCCGCGAGCGGCGTTGCGACGGATCTCCGCGGCAGCCGCCTGCGGGTCCCAGAGCTGGATGAGGCAGAGCGGGATGAGCCGGCCGCCGCTCTCACCACACCACTCGTCGACCATCCAGTCGTTGTAGGCGACGACGCATGCGGACGCCAGGTCCTTGTCGTGTGCCTCGAGGAACGTCTGCCCGCAGAACCGCGGAAAGGTCGGGAAGCACAGCGACCGCTCGACGTTGTTGATGTCCATGTCGGCGAGCCGCTCGGGCACCGAGTAGTAGCCGGGCCGCATGTCCGCGAACGCGACCGGGTCGCGGGAGCGGTCGGGGATGGGTACGCCGGCGCATGCCGTTGCGCCGCAGATCACCACGCGCAGGTCTTCGTAGGCCCAGAAGTCGGTGACCGGTCCATCGGTCGTTGGCCGGAATGGCCAGTGCCGGCCCTCGGGGGAGAACTCCCATGGCATCCGCTCGATGCGCGGACCCGCGTCGCGGTATGTCGCCGGCAGCCAGCGTTGGAAGAGATCCGGCGGCTCCACGACGTGGTCGTCGACGGAAATGATCGGAGGGACATTTGCTAGCTTCTCGGGCATACTTTGAATCATTGTTCTGATACAGCGCACGCGCAAGGGTGGCCCACAAAGGCGGTAACGCAGCATGTCCATTGCCTTGACCGCCGAGCACGAGCAGCTACGCGACGTCGCCGCGCGTTGGCTATCTCATCATTGCCCGCGAGAGATCGTGCGCGCCGCCGCCGAGGGTGCCGAGGATCCCGTCACGCCGGGACGAAGCGAACTCGTCGAGATGGTGGCCGAGTGCGGGCTCCTCGAGCGGTGCGTCGTCATCGAGGCCGCCGCCGGGGCGATGCTGCCCGGGCCCTTCATGCCTAGCCAGTTCCTCAGCGTGCTGCTCGGCCGAGAGCAGGCCGGGACCGTCGCCTGGCGCTCGGGCGAGTTGCAGGGCTCGCTCCAGCCCGACGGAGCTCTCGTCGTCCGCGGTGCGCTGCGGCCGGTGGTGAACGCCCAACGCGCCAAGTGGCTGCTCGTCCCGGTCGCGGTCGACGGCCAGCGGCAGTGGTGGCTGCTCGCTGCCGGCGAGGTGACGCTCGAGCCGCTCGAGAGCCTGGACCTGACCCGACGGATCGCCGCGCTGACCGTGGACGACGTTCGGCTTGAAGCGGACCGGTACGCGGACGTTGACGACGACGAAGTCGACACCATCGGCGCCCTGCTTTTCGCGGCGGAGGCAGCCGGCATCGCCGACTGGTGTGTGCGGACGGCGGTCACCCACGCGCAGGTGCGTGAGCAGTTCGGCTATCCGATCGGACACTTCCAAGCTGTCAAGCACGCGTGCGCGGACATGCTGGTGGCGGCTGAGCAGGCGCGCGCGGCGGTGTGGGACGCGGCTGCCGCCATCGACAGTGGAGCTGCGCGCGAGGAAGCACTCGCAGCGGCTGAGACCGCTGCCGCGATTGCTCCGCAAGCCGCGTTCGACAACGCGAAGCGCTGCATCCAGATCTTGGGCGGCATCGGCTTCACCTGGGAACACGACGCGCATCTGTATCTGCGCCGCGCGCAGAGCATCCGCGCATTGCTCGGTGGCGCTGCTGGCTGGCGCATTCGTCTGGCCCGTCATGCGCGAACCGGCGTACGGCGCAAATACTCGCTGGCGTTGCCTCCCGAGGCCGAGTCGTTGCGTGCACAGATCCGCGACGCGGTCGAGCGGTTGGCGGCGCTCTCGCCGGACGAGCAACGGCGCGAGCTCGCGTTAGGCGGCTGGCTGCAACCGCATCTGCCGCCGCCAGCTGGTCGAGCCGCCGGTCCACTCGAGCAGGTGTTGATCGGCGAGGAGCTCAGGGCGGCAGGCATCGAGCGCCCGCACCTCGAAGTCGGGGCCTGGGCGCTGCCGACCGTGCTCGAGCACGGCACCGAACAGCAGCGCAAGTTGTGGGTGGAACCCACCCTGCTCGGCGAGCTGCGCTGGTGCCAGCTGTTCTCCGAGCCCGGGGCGGGCTCCGACCTGGCTGCGCTGTCGACGACGGCTCGCCCGGTGGAGGGCGGGTTCGTCGTCACCGGCCAGAAGGTCTGGACGTCGATGGCCGCCGATGCCGACCTCGGCATTCTGCTGGCCCGCACCGACCCTGAGCGGCCCCGTCATCGTGGCCTCAGCTATTTCGTGCTCGACATGCATGCGGCCGGCGTGGACGTGCGGCCGTTGCGCGAGCTGACCGGCGACGCGATGTTCAACGAGGTCTTCCTCAACGACGTGTTCATTCCGCACGACCACCTCATCGGTGAGCTTCATGGGGGCTGGGCGGTCGCCCGGTCCACGCTTGCCCACGAACGGCTCTCGATCAGCGAGGGCACGTCATTCGGCGGCGGGTTGGACGACCTGATCCGGCGTACGGCGTCCATGCCGGCGAACGACCTCGTCGACGAACGCCTCGGGGCGGTGCTGGCCGAGGCGCAGACCGTTGTCCTGCTCGGACTGCGGTCGACGACGCGCGCGCTGTCGGGAACCGCCGGCGCGGAGGCGGCGGTGCGCAAGCTGCTGGGCGCCGAGAACGAGCAACGCGTGCTCGAGCTGGGCATGGACCTGCTCGGGGTCGACGGCGCGCACTTGAGTGGCGACGAGTCGGCGACGTGGGTCGGCGGCTTTCTCGGCGGTCGGTGCCTCACGATCGCCGGCGGCACGAGTGAAGTGCAGCGCAACGTCATCGCCGAGCACCTGCTCGGCCTCCCGCGGGACGTGGGCTACTAGAAAACGCCGCTTACATGCGCGTGGTCGGCACCCGATCCAGATGCGCCGCAATGGCGTCGGCGACTGCTTGCATCCCGGCGGCATTCGGGTGGTAGGGCGCAGCGCTCCCGCTGTGCTGGAACCCGACGAGCCAAGGCTCACTCGAGCCCAGCCCGTGTGTCGCGCTCAGTTCCGAGACCTTGACAAGGTCGGCGCCGGTCCGCTCGGCGGCGACCGCGTATGCGTCAGCAAGTGATTCTCCGAGTGACCGGAACTGTTCAATCTCGCTGCGCCGCAAGGGCAGGTCGGCACGTGGTCGTGCGTCCGGACCGATGACTGTGAGGTAGTCGACGAGCACGACGCGGACACGTCGAGCGCGTGCTCGCAAGTGCTGGGTGATCGTCACGATTCCGTCAGCAACCCGCTCGAAGTCTGCAGCGTTCGGATGGGGAACGGTGAGGCGCGCCAGCAGCGACGAGGTGGGTCCGCCGACCACTGGCAGCCGCCGAAGCTGCCCAACGGCCGATGTGCCGATCAAGCCGGCCATGTACTTCAGATCGTTGCCGCCGATCGTCACGGTCGCAAGATCGGCGTCGTCAGGTACCCCGTCGAGCTGCGGCGGGAACTTCGCACCACGAAGCGACCGCTGCGACTTCGACAGGATCGTCGCCGTGGTCGCCCCAGAGACAGTCAGGTCGGTCAGCTGGGCGCCGAGCTGTTCGGCGAGCAGGTGTGGATAGTTGCGAGCTGAGCGCATCGCGCCGCGGTCGCTGATCGGATCGATCCCGGGCCCGGCCGCGAAGCTGCTCCCGAGCGCGACGAGGTGGCGATAAGTCATATTCGATCGAGCATCTCAGAGCGCCTGGAGTCGCTTGTACACAAAAGCGGTGGGTGGGGTGGACGTCACGCGCTAGTCGGCGATGCGGCCGCGTTCCAATCGCTCGAGCAGGCCGTCGACGCCTGAGCCGTGCAACGTCATGCCGCCGTCGACGACGATGTTCTGGCCGGTGACGAACCGCGCCAGGTCGGAGCAGAGGAACACGACCACGTCGGCGATGTCTTCCGGCGTGCCGATCCGGGCGAGAGGCGTCTTGGCGGTCCACCACTCCTTCGCGCCCTCGACCGCACTGAGCAGCGGGTCCGTCATACGCGTATGTACGGCGCCGGGCGAGACAGCCTTGACGCGAACAGTTGGCGCGTATTCAAGCGCGGCGGTCGCCGTAAGAGCGGCCACCCCGGCCTTGGCGGCGGCATACGGGCCTTCGCCGATCGCGGGCCGTACGCCGCTGATCGACGCAGTGTTGACGATCGACCCGCGGCCATCGGCGGCCATCCGCGGCGCGATCAGCTTGATGCCGTGAAACACGCTGGTGAGGTTGAGCGCGACCAGCCGGTTCCACTCGGCCACGTCGTAGTCGCCGATCCGCGAGATCCCGCTACCGCCCGCGTTGTTGAACAGGATCGTCGGCACACCGATGTCGTGGACAATGGTCTCGACGGCGGCGGCGAAGGCGCCGAAGTCCGTCACGTCCACCTCGTAGCCGCGCCCGCCGATTTCCTGGGCAACGCGCTTCGCTGCCACCCCGTCCAGGTCGATCGCGACAACGCGGGCGGCATGCGCGGCGAAGCGCGCCGCAGTGGCCGCGCCGATGCCCGACCCGGCACCGGTCACGACGGCGATGTCATCCGCGAGCAACGCTGCGCTCTCCGCCACGTCCGCTCCTCACGATGTGCGCCAGCCGCCCGGCACCTGCGTTGACTCTGCGGACTATCTTCTCAAAGATTGAGAATCCGACGAAACACGGACATAGGGAGATCGATGCGGACCGCACCTCGTGCCCGCCGGTCGAACCGTCGGCTGGCATCGGTCGGCGTCGCGACCGCGATGGTGCTGCTCAGCGCATGCGGCACGCGCATGAGCCACCAGGCGATCGTCGCCGCGGACGGGGGGCAGACTGCTGCAACGTTGGTGCAGCAGCCGGGCGCGATCTCGAGCGCGGCCCCGGGACAGGTCCCCTCCGGTCCGACCCAGTCCGACGTCAGCGGCGGCGCGATCAGCGGCGGCGCAGGCGCCACTGGTATGGCGTCCACCGGCGACAGCTCGACCACGGGCGGTTCGGGTTCCGGCCCGACCGGCAGCGTCTCGACGGCGGGCCCGGCGGGCGACGGGAGCGGCGCCCGGCCCGCACCGACTGGTGCGCCGCTTGTCATCGCGAGTGTCGGTGACTACTCGGGCATCGCCGGTGCGTCGGAGAAGGACGGACCCAAGGCGCTGCAGGTGTGGGCTGCTTGGGTCAACGACCACGGCGGTGTGAACGGCCACCCGGTCAAGGTCTACGTCGTCGATGACGGCATGGATCCGCAGCGCTACCAGGCGGCGGTCAAGGACTTGGTCGAGAACAAGCACGTCGTCGCGTTCGTGGACAACTTCGCGCCGTTCACGGTCCAAGCCGGTGTCAAGTACCTGGAGAGCAAGCACGTGCCGGTCATTGGTGGTGACTGCGCGGAGTACGTGTGGAACCAGAGCCCGATGCTTTTCCCGCAATGTCCGTCGTACGTGAGCTCGATCTGGGGCATCGCGCGCGTCGGCGCGGTGTTCGGGAAGGGCAAGAAGTTCGGCGCGATCATCTGCTCCGAAGCCGCCGCGTGCACCAACACCAAGCATGAATGGTTCGACAACGGGCTCGCCAGGAAGGCCGGCGTCGATCCGGTCTTCGAAGCGGATGTGTCGATCGGTCAGCCGGACTTCACCGCGGAGTGTCTCGACGCCCGGCAAGCCGGCGTGCAGATCATGTCGGTCGTCGCCGACGTCGGGACCGTGGGCCGGGTCGTCTCGTCGTGCGACCGGCAGAACTTCCATCCGCAATACATCCAGGGCTCGGGGACGATGGACGCGCATCTTGCGACCTTGCCCGGCATGTCCGATGCGCTCGTGCAGCTCAACGACTTTCCGTGGACAGTCGACAACACCGCGGTGCAAGAGTTCCGCGACGCTTACAAGACCTACGCGCCCAACGATCCGCTCACGCCGAACGCGAGCCAGGGCTGGGCTTCCGCGATCGTCTTCCAGCATGCGGCTGAACACGTCGGTGCGAATCCCACCAGCGCGGACATCCTCGCCGGCCTCTGGTCGATGCGTAACGAAACCTTCGGCGGTTTGACGCCGCCGCTGACCTTCGTTCGGGGCAAGCCCGCGACCGACGCACGGTGCTCGTTCGCGATGCAGGTCCAGCACGACGTCATCGAGGCTCCGTTCGGGTTGAAAACGGTGTGCCGATGACGGCTCGTCGGTTGCTCGCATTCGTCACGGCCTTCGCGCTGTCAATGGCGGTGCCTCTGATGACGGCCGCGGCAACGGTGCGGTCGACGGGTGCGGGCGCATCGCCTCGATCGTGGTCGGCGCAAGCGGCGGCTGACGGCACGCGCATCGAGGTCGTCGTCAACGACTTCCTGGTCGTGTCCAACATCGTCGATGCCGGCGGTCCCGCGACGCAGGCCGTGGTCAACGCGTTCGGTGACTCGCGCGCATACGCCGCCTATCCGTATCCCGGTGAGATCGCGCTGACGGCGCATGGGCTCTCGCAGGGCGCGGCCCCGCCGTACCCGCTCATCGCACAGAGCGATCCCACGCAGCCGAAGACCGACGTCGCCGCAGGACCGTACGAGCTGCATGCGCGCAGCACGGATGACACGTCCTCGGCGCTCGCGAAGGCCAGCGGGGGTGGTGGCGATGTGGCCATCGGTACGACGCAGTCGTCAGCCTCCGCCGTCCACGACACCAAGACGGGCGCAGTGAGCGCCGTCGCCGACACGACCGCGGAAGGCATCTCCGTCGCAGGTGTCCTGTCAATCGGACGGGTTCACTCACACGCGCAGATGGCAGCGACGCTCGGGGCCCCCGCGACCCGCAGCTCAGACACCGAGGCCGCCGACGTCAACGTGGGCGGCCAACAGGTGGGCCTGACGGACAAGGGCTTGGTGCTCGCGGGCACGGACATCCCCCTGCCGCCCGACAGCACCGCAAACGCGCTGCTGTCGTCAGCCGGCATCGCCGTGCACTACCTCGCCCCGTCGACCACACCCACCTCGACGGTCGCACCCGGATTCGCCGTGTCCACGCAGCAGAACGTGCCAGGCGTCGGCGACACCACCGTGACCTACGTCTTCGGCCAGGCGGTCGCCTCAGCGCAAGTGACCGGCGCTGTGGCTCCGACCGAGCAGGCAGGCAGCTCGGTCGTGCCGCCGACCGGCGGAACCGCGCCCCCGAGCACATCCGGGCCGGCAAGCGCGCCGGTCACGTCGACCTCGACTCCGTCAACCGGCCTGCTTAACCAGCCACCGTCGCAAGCGTCACCGCCGGAGACCGCGCCGGCGCCCTCGGCGACCAACGGCTACACCCTGGTCACGTCGAGCAGGCCCTCGTCGGAGTCCTTCTACCTCGTCATCGCTGCCGGTGCCATCGTCATGGTCGCCGCAGCTCAGCTCTTCCGGATACTGGCGGTGAAACTGGCATGGACCTGAGCAGGTTGCTGCGCGCGCAATGGGATCGGCTCGCTGCGTGGTTGATGATCGCCGGTGGGCTCATCTCGCTGCTGGTCGGTTGGTACGGCGTCAGTCACACTGCCTATCTCGCCGAGCAGATGCCGTACGTCGTCTCCGCGGGGTTGTTCGGGTTGTTCCTGCTCGGACTCGGTGCGACGACCTGGCTGTCTGCAGACCTGCGCGACGAGTGGCGCAAGCTCGACGAAGTCGCGGACCTGCTACGTCACCAGCGCCCGTGACGGCTCCATCGCAGCGGACCGAGCAGCCGTATCCGTGGCTTGTCCCGGACCTGTTCCGCTGGTTCGGGTTGCTGCTCCTCAGTCTTGCCGGACTCGCGGCCGCCTGGTGGGGGACGAGCGGCACCGCGAGCACGAGCGGCCAGATCACCTGGCTCAACGTGGGTGTCGTCGCCGTGGTTGTCGGTGGCCTCGGGAACATGACGTGGCTGTTGCAGGGCCGGCGCGCGCTCGCCCTGCGTCGCCGCGCGCTACTGGCAGCCGTGCCCACGGCAGTGACGGACATCGCCACGGAGCCCGACGTCGATGGCCTGCGCTACGCAGTTCCGGGTACGACGCGATACCACCTCGCCGGCTGTGCTGCTCTGGCCGGCAAACCCGTGGAGTCGATGCCCACGGCGAAACACGAGCGAGCCGGCCGGCGCCCATGCGGACTCTGCGGCGGCTGATCCTTGCTCCCGTTCATCGTCATCGGTCTTGTCAGCGGCTCGGTCTACGGGCTGGCTGCAATGGGGCTGGTCCTCACCTACAAGACGACCGGTGTCTTCAACTTCGCGCACGGCGCAGTTGCGACGGCGGCGGCCTACCTGTTCTTTGAGCTCCAGTCACGTAACAGCATCCCTTGGCCGGTCGCGCTCGCCCTGACCATCGGGCTGGTTGCCGGTCTCGGTGCGCCGGTGATGGAGTTCATCGGCCGGCGTCTTCGGCAGGTCCCCGTCGCTACCCAGGTCGTGGCCACCGTCGGCTTGTTGCTGGCGGTGCAGGGCGTCGTCGTCGCGGTGTTCGGGGCGGTGGCGATGTCGTTCCCGTCGTACCTGTCCCAGCGAACGGTTCGGCTGCCTGGGGTCTATGTCGGGGTCGACCAGATCGTCGTCTTCATCGTCGCCGCGTTGGTAGCCGTCGCGCTGTTCGTCTTCTTCCGCCGCACGCGGACCGGGCTGTCGATGCAGGCGGTCGTCGACAATCCCGCGCTGGTCGGACTCGGCGGCACCAACCCGGTCCGCGTCCGTGTCATCGCATGGGTGCTGGGACTCGGTGCCGCCGCACTCAGTGGTGTGCTGCTCGGTCCGAGCGTCGGTCTGAACGCACCCTTGCTCACGCTGCTCGTGGTGCAGGCGTTCGGGGCCGCCGCGGTCGGTGGGTTCGCCAGCCTGCCGCTGGTCTACGCCGGCGGGCTCGCGCTCGGTGTGCTCGCGGCGATCGTGACGAAGTACGGGCCGGGCCACCAGTGGTTGCAAGGCGTGCCCAGCAGTCTGCCGTTCATGTTCCTGCTCGCGGTAATGCTCATCGCGCCGCGTCGACTGGCGCAGCGACCGGCGCCGGCTCGCCTTCCTGCATCGACCCGGCAGTTGCCGCTGCCGGTGCGCACGGCTGGAACGGTTGCCGTCATTGGGCTGGCCGCGGCGGTTCCCGCGATCGTGGGCAGTCGGCTGCCGCTGTATTCCAGCGGTGCCGCCTATGTCGTCCTGTTCGTCTCCCTCGCCTTGCTCGTTCGCACCTCGGGACAGACCTCGTTGTGTCACGCGGGCTTCGCTGCTGTCGGTGCGTCGTCGTTCAGTCACTTCGCCCATGGCGTCGGCCTGCCGTGGGTGCTCGCACTGGTCGCCGCCGGACTTGTCGCCGTCCCCGTCGGTGCCCTGGTCGCGATCCCGGCGATCCGCCTGTCCGGGATCTACCTGGCGTTGGCCACCTTCGGTTTCGGCGTGCTGCTGCAACAGCTCGGTTACCGGCTGCAGATCATGTTCGGCCGAAGCGGTCCGTTGCCCGTTCCGCGCCCAGCCGGGTTCGACACCGATACCGCTTTCTATTACGTCGTGCTCACGGTCGCAGTGTTGTCGTGCGCGCTCGTCGCTGCGCTGTCGCGACAGCGGCTCGGCCGGTTGTTGCGGGCACTGGCGGACTCACCGCTTGCGCTCACCGCTCAGGGTGTCGATGTCAACGTCACCAGGGTGCTGGTGTTCTGCGTCTCGGCATTCCTGGCGGCGGTCGCGGGCGCCCTGCTTGCGGCGTTGTCGGGCTCAGTAGACGTCGCGCCGTTCGACCCGTTCCAGTCGTTGCTGTATCTCGCTGTCCTGGCTGTCGCGGGCAGCGGACAGTTCCGCGCGCCGGTCATCGCTGCTGCTCTGCTCGCGGTCGTTCCTGCCTACCTCGCCGGCAGCGACACGGTCGCGACCTACGAGCCCGTGGCGTTCGGCGTAGGCGCCGTCGCTGTCGCGCTTGCTGAAGGCAGCCGGGACGAGCTCGTGGGATGGGTACGACGTGCTGCCGCGCGCTCCGCCCCACGCCGTCGACGCGGGCCGGTCACCGCGCGCATGAGCGAGGCCCAGTCATGAGCGGATCGGGCTTGACGGTCTCGTCGTTGACCGTGCGCTTCGGCGGACTTGTGGCCGTCGACGACGTGAGCCTTTCGGCACCGCGCGGCCGGATCACCGGGCTCATCGGGCCGAACGGCGCGGGCAAGACGACGGTCTTCAACTCGTGCAGCGGTCTGGTGTCGCCGACGTCGGGGACGATCCGACTCGACCACCACGACATCACGCGGCTGCCGACCGCGCGACGACCGCAGCTCGGGCTCGGCCGGACCTTCCAGCGGATCGCGCTCTTCGACTCGCTGACGGTGCGCGAGAACGTCGAGCTCGGCCGCGAGGGAACGATGGCAGGTTCGTGGCCCTGGCGACAGCTGGTGAACCGTCGCAGCGATCGCCGAGTGGTCGCGGACGCCGCTTCCGACGCGCTCGCGACGTGCGGCATCGAAGGACTCGCAGACCGACCCGCCGGCTCGCTGTCGACGGGTGACCGCCGGCTGGTCGAGCTGGCTCGCGTCCTGGCCGGTGACTTCACGACACTCCTGCTCGACGAGCCGTCGAGTGGACTGGACGACCACGAGTCGCAGCGCTTCGGCGACATCATCACCGCCGTGGTGCATGACCAAGATGTCGGCATTCTGCTCGTCGAGCACCACATGGAGCTCGTCCTTGGCGTGTGCGACTACATCTACGTGCTCGACTTCGGCAAGCTGCTGTTCGACGGCACACCCGCTGATGTCGTGGCAAGCGACGTGGTGCGCGCGGCCTACCTGGGAACCGCCGCATGATGACGCTGCACGACATCGCCGCCGGTTATGCCGGCAACCCGGTGCTGCGCAAGGTGAATCTGACCGTGCCCGACGGCTCGATCGTCGCGCTGCTCGGCGCGAACGGCGCCGGGAAGACGACATTGCTCAATGTCGCGTCGGGCTTACTCGCTCCGGACTCCGGCACGGTCATGCTGGAGGGCGCGGACGTGACGGCCGAGCCGTCGTACCGGCGTGCGACCAGGGGCTTGTGCCATGTGCCGGAGGGTCGCGGAATCTTCCCCGGCCTCACCGTGCGGCAGAACATCGCGCTGCACGTAGCTGCTCGGGATGAAGAGGAAGCCATCGCATTGGCGGTCGGCGCCTTTCCTGCGCTCGGCCGGCGGCTGTCTCAGATCGCGGGCACGTTGTCCGGCGGCGAACAGCAGATGCTCGCGCTGACCGCGGCACGAGTCCGCCGTCCGTCGGTGGTCCTGCTCGACGAGGTGTCGACCGGGCTCGCGCCGCAGGTGATCGACGAGATCTTCGCGTTCCTCACCACGCTGGCTGCCGAGGGAGCGTCCCTGCTGCTCGTCGAGCAATATGTACGTCGAGCACTGGCGATCGCAGACTATGTCTACGTTCTCCGGCACGGCTCGGTGGTCTTTGTCGGTGAACCGACGGAACTGTCGGACGACAAGGTTTTCGCCGCCTACCTGGGAGCGGTGCCCGCATGACCGGACCGGGGTGGAGTGTTGCCGAGCGGTTGACCGTGACCGAGCTTCTCGACGACCGCGCGGGCAAGAGCGGGGACGCCATCGCGCTCTGGCTCGACGACGTGCCCTATTCGTTCGCCGATCTGGCCACTCGCTCGCGGGCAACCGCGTCGGCCCTGCTCGCGCTCGGCGTGCGTCCGGGCGAGGCGGTTGCGCTGCTGCTGGAAAGCTGCGTCGAGCTCGTTGATGTCTGGTTCGCCTGTGCGGCCATCGGCGCGGTGTCGGTGCCGATCAACATCGCGAACCGCGGCGACTTCCTCGTCCACCAGCTGCGCGACAGTGGCGCCGTCCTGGTCCTCGTCGATGCCTCGACCGAGGAGTCAGTCCGCGCGGTGGCGTCCGACCTCCCGGACCTGCGCCAGGTCCTCGTCGCCGGCGTGGACGAGCTGAGTGCAGACTCCGACCTGCCGTGGCCTGCGGATGCCCGCGCCAGCTGGAATGCACCGGCCTGCCTGCTCTACACCTCGGGCACTACCGGCCCGTCCAAGGGTGTCGTGGTCACGCAGCACTACCTCGTCACCGCTGCGCGCATCGTTGCCGATGCGTACGGGCTGACACCCGCCGATGTGACGTACGGCGCCGTCCCGCTCTTTCACTTCAGCGGCATGCTCGGGTCGGTACTGGCTGCGGTCGTCGCGGGCAGTAGCGCCGTTGTCGACCGCAGGTTCAGCGTCGCCGCGACGTGGGATCGCGTCCGCCAATACGGGGCCACCGGTGTCATCGCCGTCGGCTCGATGATCCTCATGCTCTGGAACCTGTCACGCACTGATGACGAGCCCAGACTGCGACTGTTGGCGGGCGCGCCGATCCCCGCCGAGCTGCACCGGCCGATCGAGGACCGCTACGGCTGCCGGATCGTGACGATGTACGGCATGACCGAGGCCTTTCCGCTCGCGGTGTGGGGCGTGGCGGATGACGTCGTCCCAGGGGCCGCGGGCCGGACGTCACGCTTGTTCGATGTGCGCATCTTCGACGACGACGATGCGGAGGTCCCGGTCGACGAGGTTGGCGAGATTGTGTGCCGGCCGATGGCGCCGCACGTCATGTGCGAGGGCTATCACCACAACCCGGCGGCGACGGTCGGGCAGTGGCGCAACGGCTGGTTTCACACTGGTGACTTCGGCCGCATCGACGAGCACAGCAACCTGTACTTCGTCGACCGCAAGAAGGACGCGATGCGCCGCCGCGGCGAAAACATTTCGTCCTTCGAAGTCGAGCAAAGTGTCCTGAAACATCCGGCCGTTGCGGACGTAGCGGCGCACGCCGTGCCGAGCGAGTTCGGCGAAGACGACGTGAAAATTGTGGTGGTGCTCCACGCGCAAGACGGCGGTGCATTGAGTGATTCGACGACGCCGGAAGAGCTGCTGCGACACTGCGAGGAACGGATGCCGCGCTTTGCGGTTCCGCGCTACATCGAGATCGTGGACGACCTGCCGCGAAACGCGGTCGGCCGGGTGCTCAAGTATGAATTGCGGGAACGCGGCGTGACCGCGCAGACCTGGGATCGGGAGAAGCACAAGTGACATCGACGCCAGCACCGGTCGCCGTCGTGACGGGTGGCAGCGGTGGCATCGGATTCGCCTGCGGTGAGCTGCTGGCAAAGCGCGGGTACGACGTGCTGCTCACCGCCCGCCGCGAGGGACCGCTTCGTGAAGCAGCCGAACGGCTCAGCTGCCGCTGGAAGACCGCCGATTGCAGCGTCGAGGCAGACGTCGACGCGCTGTACGACCGCGAGCCCGCCGTCGCGCTCGTCGTCCATGCCGCCGGCCTCTTCGAAAGCACGATCGTCAAACGACAGTCGGTCGACGTCGTCGACCGTGTCCTCGCTGCCAACCTGCGCTCGGCGTATCTCATCGCGTCGAAGGCGTTGCCGCTGATGTCGGCCGGTGGCCGCATCATCTTCATCTCCTCCATCGCGAGTCGCGGCCAGCCAACGCTGTCGGCGTACTCGATGTCCAAGGCAGGGGAGAACGCGCTCGCCATCGCTCTCGCCGGCGAGGTGGAGAAGCATGGCATCGGCGTGCACCTCGTGACGCCGGGTCCGGTGGACACGCCGATGTTCGGGGACTACGTCGCCAACGTGCCGACGCTGCGGGCCGACGACGTCGCACGCGCGGTCGGCTGGCTGGAAGAGCTGCCCCCGCACGTCAACTTGCGCGAGATCGTGCTCGAGCCGGTGACGACCGGCCCGTTCGTGCCAAAGCCTGGGGACTCGAGCGAGGCGTGACCGCAGGACCACCGCTTGCCGGGGTGCGGGTGCTCGACAGCACGACGCGCACCGCCGGCGCGTATGCCGGAAAGATGCTGCGCGACGTCGGCGCCGACGTCATGATCGTCGGACCGGTCAACGACGACGCGGTGTCGCGGTGGCTGCACGGTGGCAAACGCCGGGCGGCTAGCACCCACGTGAGTCAGCTGCGCGACCTGGCCGACATCGTTCTCGTCGACGACACGACCGATTCATACGACGCCCGGCCGGGCACCGTCACCGTGCACATCAGCGACTTCGGCCGCACCGGCCCGTGGGCAGGGCGACCCGCAACGCATCTCATCCTCGAAGCGGAGTCCGGCTCGCTCGGCAGCCGTGGCGTGCCCGAACTGCCACCCGTCGCGGTCGGCGGGGAGCTGGGTGAATGGATCGCGGGCATGTACGCCGGGACGTCCGCGCTCGCGGCCTGGCGGACGGCTCGCGAGTCGAGCATCGCTGAGCACGTCGAGGTCTCCGTCTTCGAATGCATGCTCGTGACCCTCAACATGCATGAGCCGCTGCACGCCGCGTTCTCCGGCTCGGACGCATTCACCCGCTGGGTGCAAGTGCCGTCGGTGGAACGCACCAAGGACGGTTGGGTGTGCTTCTCCTTGGTGACCGGCCAGCAATGGCTGGACTTCGCCGCGATGATCGAGCGACCCGACCTCGGCGCGGACACGTCGCTCAACAACATGCTCGGTCGTTGGCCGCGCCGGCATGAGATCTATGCGGCCATGGAACCGTGGCTCACCGCGCGCACGGTCGACGAGGTCGTAGAAACTGCAACCGCGTTCCGGTTGCCGGTCGCGCACGTCACGGACGGGCCCATGCTCCCGGCGATGGAGCATTTCCGCGTGCGCGAGGTGTTCACGCCGAGTCCTCACGGCGACTACGTCCAGCCGCGGCCGCCATACCTGTTCTCCGGTTTCTCGACGGCACCGGCCGCACCGGCACCCGGCGTGACCTCGGCCGACGTCACGCAGCAGTGGCAAGGGTCGGAGCGCGCGACCGGCAACGCCGCGCCGCAACGTCCGCTCGACGGCCTACGCATTGTCGATCTCACAGCGTTTTTCGCCGGGCCGAGCGGCACCGGTTATCTCGCCGCGCTCGGCGCCGACGTCATCAAGGTCGAGTCGATCCAGCGACCGGATGGCATTCGCTTCGCCGGCGGCCAGGTCACCCAGGCCGGTGACTGGTGGGAATACTCCTGGGTCTTTCACGGGGTCAACGCCGACAAGCGCGGCGTCACTCTCGACCTCACTCGCGACGTGGGCATCGAGCTGCTGCACCGGTTGATCGAGGGCGCCGATGTCCTGATCGAGAACTACTCACCGCGAGTGCTCGACCAGTTCGGACTTTCCTACGAGCGGCTGGCCGCGTCATACCCGTCGCTTGTCGTCACGCGCATGCCGGCGTTCGGGCTCGATGGTCCGTGGGCGCAGCGCGTCGGCTTTGCGCTGACCATGGAGGCGCTCGCCGGAATGGCGACGACCACCGGCCATCCGGACGGGAAGCCGACGTGTCCCGGCGGGGTGCTCGATCCGATCGCCGGGATGCATGCGGCGTTCGCGACCTTGGCTGCGCTCGAGCACCGCGAGACAACCGGCGCGGGCCAGCTGGTCGAAGTGCCCATGATCGAGTGCGCGCTCAACATCGCGCCGCAACCGCTGCTGAAGTGGGGTGCGAACGGCACCGTGTTGACGCGCGGGGGCAACGCCTCGCCCGGCGCGATCCTGCAGGGGGTCTACGAGTGCGCGGGTGACGACGCCTGGGCAGCCGTCACGGTGCGCACTGAAGACGAGGAGAAAGCGCTCATCGCTCTGCTCAGCGCTGACGGCCTCGACACCGTCGATCTCCACACCGCGCTGCGCGCATATCTGGTCGGCCGGGTCGAGGAGGATGCGGTCGCGGAGTTGGTGCGTGCCGGCATCCCGGCCGGCGTCGTACGACGTCCCACCGTCGCCGGCCGATCCGATCACGTCGGCGCTCGCGGCTTCTACGAACAACACGAGCACCCGACGATCGGTCGGGTCGGATATCCGGTGTTGCCGACGCGCTTCGCGTCGTGGACCGGACCCGTGCACACGCGCCCCGCGCCGACGCTCGGCCAGCACAACACCGACGTCTTCGGACATGAACTCGGCATCGGCGCCGACAAGCTCGCCGAACTCGACCAGCAGGGTGTCATTGGCACCCGCCCGGCCGGACTGTGACCACAAGAGAAGAGGAATACATGACCGCGTTTCCCGCCATCGTTGCCACCGAGCCCGGACCGGCAACGCTGCAAGAGCTGACCGACGATCAACTGCCCGACGGCGACGTCACGGTTGCGGTTCGCTACTCGTCGCTCAACTACAAGGACGGTCTCGCGGTCACCGGCAAGGGGAAGATCATCCGGTCGTTCCCGATGGTCTGTGGCATCGACCTTGCCGGCACGGTCGAGTCGTCAGACTCGCCGAACTTCCAGCCCGGCGACGACGTCGTCGTCACCGGCTGGGGGTTGTCGGAGACGTCGCCCGGCGGCTATACGCAGAAACAGCGGGTGAAGTCCGACTGGCTCGTCAAGCGGCCGGACGCCTTGACGCTGGAGCAGACGATGGCGATCGGCACCGCGGGCCTCACCGCGATGCTGTGCATCCTGGCGCTGGAAGCCAACGGCTTGACGACGTCGGCCGGCGGCGAAGTACTTGTCACCGGTGCGGGTGGCGGTGTCGGAAGTGTCGCCGTGGCAGTGCTGGCGAAGCTCGGTTACCAAGTCGCCGCGTCCACCGGACGCACGGAGACGCACGACTTCCTGCGCAGCCTCGGCGCCACGACGATCATCGACCGCGCCGAACTCGCGACCGCGGGTAGGCCCTTCGACAAAGAGCGCTGGGCGGGTGCGGTCGACACTGTCGGCAGCCAGACCCTTGCGACGGTGCTGGCACAGACGCGGTATGGCGGCGGCGTGGCCGCATGCGGTCTCGTCGGCGGCAACGACCTGCCGACTACGGTGCTGCCGTTCATCCTGCGCGGTGTCAGCCTGCTCGGCGTCGACTCCGTCATGTGTCCGACGCCGCGCCGGGTCGAGGCGTGGGAGCGGCTCGCGCGCGATCTGCCGACAACCTTGCTGGAAGAGCTGACCACGGTCGAGCCGTTGACGCGCGTGCCCGACCTCGCCGAAGACATCATTGCCGGCCGCACCCGTGGCCGCGTGGTGATCGACACGTCGAAGTAGCGAGCGACCCGTGCACGAGATCTACGGCACGTTCGTCGAGCGGTGGTACGTCACGCTGCTCGGTGCCGTCTTTCTCGTCTGCGCGGTGCGACACCTCGGCTGGCGGCGAACGGTCTGCTACGCGCTGCCGGCAGTGGCTCTCGGCGCGCTATTCGAGAACGGGTCAGTGCATGTCGGGTTCCCGTACACGCACTACACGTTCGCGTCGAGTCTGCGGGGCAAGGAGCTGTTCGTCGGCGACGTCCCGCTGATGGTGCCACTGAGCTACACGTTCATGGGTTACTTCGCCTTCGCCGCTGGGCGGCTCGTCGCCAGCGGTCCGTGGCACACCCGTGCGCGGGAGATCTGGCATGAGTACCTGCTTGGCGTCGTCCTCATGGTCTGGGCGGTCTGGATCTTCGACCCGGTGTCCCGCCTCGGCAACCGCTGGTTCCTCGGGCCGGTCTTCCATTACGGCGGACCGGGATTCTGGTTCGGCCTCCCGTTGGGCAGCCAGCTGGGCTTCACGCTCACGGCGGTACTGCTGGTCGGTTGGCTGACCTGGCTCGCGCGCGCCGAAGCGGACCGTCCGGTCGCCGGCTTTCGCCGCCATCCGCATGCGATCGCGTTGCTGACCTACCACGGACAGTTGGCCTGGCTCGCGATCGTCGCCGTGGTCCTCGACGTCACCGAGCTCGGTGGATCCGCGCTGCTCATGTGGGTGCCGGTGGCCGTGGTCGTCGCAATCTATTGGAGTAACCTGCGGCCGCCGCGAGTGTCGGCTCCTGCGACGGCGCCGTTCTTCAAGTCCGTGCCGATCGACCCGGCCGACATTGACGAACGGACGCCGGCATGACCGCGCCGCCGCTCGACGAGCCCGCCTTTTGGGCCGGCGACGTCGAGCCGGAGCTCGCGCGGCTACGGGCCGAGACGCCCGTCCTCTGGCACGAGCCGGGTAAGTTCTGGGCGCTGACGCGGCACGCCGACGTGCTCGCAGTGAGCAAGGATCCGGAGACCTTCTGCTCCAGTCGCGGCGTGCTGATGAACGACCGCGACCGCGTGATCGCTGCGGCAGACTCGATCCTCTATGTCGACCCGCCCACCCACAGCCGATATCGCAAGCTGGTCAGCCGCGGCTTCACCGCGCGTCGCGTCGCAGCGCTGGAGGAGCAGGTACGACGAATCGCGCGCGAGCTGCTCGATGCGGTGGACCCCAGCGACGACGTCGACCTGGTCGAGTCGATCGCCGCGCCGCTGCCGCTGCTGGTGATCGCGGAGCTGCTCGGCGTTCCCGGCAGTGACCGGGACCAGTTCCGCGTCTGGTCAGACGCGGTGATGGAAGCGGCAACCGCGATCACCGATGAAAACGCACTGCTGTCGCTGGAGCTGATGGAGTATTTCGACGCCGCGCTGCAACAACGTGCAACCGCGCCGCGAGATGACCTGCTCACTGTGCTGGTAGAGGCAGAGGTCGACGGCGAGCGGCTGACCGCAAGCGAGCAGCTCGGCTTCTGTATGACGCTGCTGGTCGCAGGCAACGAGACGACGCGGTCGGCGCTGTCGAGCGGTCTGCTCGCACTCGACGCTCACCCCGACCAGCGATCCGCGTTGGCGGCCGACGCATCACTCATGCCGGCCGCTGTGGAGGAGGTGCTGCGCTGGGCGACACCGATCGCAGCGATGTCGCGGACGGCGACCCGTGACACGACGATCGGCGGGGCGCAGGTGTCGGCCGGCGACTACGTCGTCATGGTCTACCTCTCGGCCAACCGGGACGAGGCCGTCTACGGCGCGACTGCTGACTCCTTCGACATCTCGCGTGCGGTGAACCCGCACCTGACCTTCGGGATCGGTGAGCACTTCTGCCTGGGTGCGAGCCTCGCTCGGCTCGAAACTCGGGTGTTGCTCGAGGAGCTGCTCGCGCGATTTCCGTCATACACGGTGACGTCCGCCGGCGAGCGCATCCCGTCGACGTTGATGCGCCAGCGCCGCAGTGTTCGAGGGGTGTTGCTGCCATGAGCGATGACGTTGTCAAGGGCTACCTCGACGCGGTCGCGTCTCAGGACTGGGACCGGGTCCGGGCCTCGGTGCGTGACGACGTGGTGCGCATCGGACCGTTCGGCGACGTCTATCGCGGTCGCGACGCCTACGTTGAGTTCCTCGCGGCGTTGATGCCGACGCTGCCGGGCTATTCGATGGACATTGCTCGCGTCACCTATCTCGACAACGGTCGACGCGCGGTCGCCGAGCTGTCGGAAACCGTCACCATGGACGGGACGCCGCTGGTCACGCCCGAGGTACTGCTGTTCGACCTCGACGCAGACGACCGGATCGCGCACATCGAGATCTTCACCCGCCGCGCGTAAGCGTCAGCGCCAGCGGCGTACGGCGTCTGCGGCACGTGGCCCTTGCCGTTTGAGCAAGGACCCTCTTTGATGCCCTGTATGAAGACGCGCGCTGCGGTGCTGTGGGGAGTCGGTCAGGACTGGCAGGTCGAAGAGATCGAGGTGGACGAGCCTCAGAACGGCGAGGTGCTCGTCCGCTGGCTCGCCGCCGGCCTGTGTCACTCCGACGAGCACGTCGTCACCGGCGACATGGTCGTGCCGGAGGACATCCGGATCGCCATGGGCCTGCCGGAAAACTTCCCGATGATCGGCGGTCATGAGGGGGCGGGCGTCGTCGAGGCCGTTGGCCCCGGCGTCACAACCCTGCAGGTCGGTGACCATGTCGCGGCCAGCTTCATCCCGGCCTGCGGTCGTTGCTCGTGGTGTGTCACCGGACGCACCAACCTGTGCGACCTGGGCTCCGCCGTCTTCCTGCCCGGTCAGATCAGCGACGGGACGGACCGCCATCACATCAACGGCCGAGGCGTCAGCATGCTCGCCAAGCTGGGCACCTTCGCCGAGCGCACCGTGGTGAATGAGGCCTCAGCAGTCAAGGTCGAGCCGAACCTGCCGCACGCAGCCGTCGCGCTCGTGTCGTGCGGCGTGACGACAGGGTTCGGTTCGGCGGTCAACCGGGCCGACGTCCGACCCGGTGACGTCGTTGTCATTGTCGGCACCGGCGGTGTCGGCATCAACGCCGTACAAGGTGCGCGCCTGGCCGGAGCGCGGATCGTCGTCGCCGTCGACCCGGTCGAGTTCAAGCAGAAGGCCGCGCTCGATCTCGGCGCTACGCACGCGGTGTCGTCGATGGCCGAAGCGCAGCCGCTTGTCGCCGAGCTCACGCGCGGTGTGATGGCCGACGCGGTCATCCTCACGCCGGGCGTGATGTACGGCGATCTGCTTGCGCCCGCTCTCACGCTCACTGCCAAGGGTGGCACGTGCGTCGTGACTGCGGTGGCGCCGATGACGCAGGCAACAGCTGACATCAATCTGTTCGAGCTCGCGATGTGGCAGAAGGAGGTCCGCGGCGTGTTGTTCGGTGCGGGCAACCCGCGCTTCGACATCCCGCATCTGCTCGGTCTCTATCAGGCCGGCCAGCTCAAGCTCGACGAGCTGGTCACCAACACCTACACGCTCGACCAGATCAACCAGGGCTATCAGGACATGCGCGACGGCAAGAACATCCGTGGCGTGATTCTCTTCGACTGACCGAAGCTGAGAAGTCCGATCCGGTCAACCAGCAGGCTTCTGCTGAAGCGCCGGTCTGCACAGAGCTGTTTCCAGGCGGCGGTCATCTCGTCGGAATAACCCTGCACGTCGTCGACGATGAGCAGCCCCGGCTTGGCCATGCGCGTCACTGCTGCCTCGGCATAACGCAGCACTGCGTCGGCGTGATGGTTGCCGTCGTTGAAGAACAGCGCTGCGCCATCGAGCACGTCGAGGTGGTCATCGAAGAAACCACGAATCGATGTCGTGACGCCGGGAGCTACGGACTCGATCGACTCAGCGGCAATTGTCTGGCGCGATGGCGACCCCTCGACGGTCACCAGGCGGCCAGTGCCGTTCGCGCGCAATGCGGAGGCGAGATAAGCGCCGGATATGCCGAGCGCGCTGCCGAACTCGACGACGAGGCTGGGCCGTGCCGACCGCACCAACCGATACAGAAAGAGGGCCTTCCGGGGCGGGCAGGATGCCGTCCTGGTCTCCGCGCCAACCGTCGTCACGTCGTGCTTACCGGTATCGAGCTCGAAGACGTCACCGAGCGGCTCTTGTGACGCGAGCAAGTCCGCCCGGCGTTGTTCACAGCGGTCGACATCGACCCGTTCGGCGTCGCTGACGGGATCGTCATACCTGCGCGCCAAGCGCCTGATGTTTACCGCCATAGCGGCATTATTGAGCGTTGACCCCGACCGGCCCGGACACGCGTTCGGCGACCAAGGCGGAACGGCTGACTTTCGTGGCGGCGGTGCGTGGGATCTCGGCCACGACTTCGACCGTCTTCGGGACCTTGTATGCCGCCAGCCGCTCCTTGGCGAACGCGATGACGTCGGGTGCGCTCGGCGGAGCGTCGGCATTCACCGGGGCCACAATCGCGTGCACGCGCTGGCCCCACTCGTCATCCGGTAGCCCGATGACGACGACATCGGCGATCTCCGGATGGTCGGCTAAGGCGCTCTCGACCTCGGCGGGATAGACGTTGGCCCCGCCGGACAGGATCAGGTCGACTCGCCGGTCGGCGATGTAGAGGTATCCGTCGTCGTCGACGTAGCCGAGGTCGCCGGCAGTCGCGAACCCGTCGGCGGTGCGCGGCAAAAGCGGTGCCTCGCCGAGGTAGGAGTAGGCACCGGTGTGCGGTGCGCGCAGATAGATCTCACCGATCTCACCTGGGCCGAGCCGCTGGCCGTCCGGTCCGATGATCGCGACCTCGGTCTCGCGGAACCCGCGGCCGACGCTGCCGGGATGCGCGAGCCATTCGTTCCCGCGCAAGGAGGTGAGGCCGAGCTGCTCGCTCATCCCGTAGGCCATGACGACGCGCTCGGGTCCGATCAGGTCGAACCACGCGTGCGCGACGCTTGGCGGGAGAACGGCGGCGCCTTGCAAGATGAACTGAATGCTCGACAAGTCGCGCGTGTCGATATCTGGCAGTCGCGCGATTCGTTGCAGCATCGTGGGTGTCGCCGTGAACGTCGTGATCCGGTGCCGCTCGATGAGGTCGACAACGAGCGCGGCATCGAACTTCTGCAACAGGACGATCTGGTCGCCGCCGAGCATCATCGTGAAGCAGGAGAACCCGTTGGTGTGGTAGAGCGGCGCAAGACCGAGCATCCGTTGTGGTCGCTCGATGGGCATCCAGTTCGCGCCGAACGGCTCAGACATCGACGGCACCCACACGGTCGGCCGGTCGGTGATGATCACCTTCGGTGTGCCGGTCGAGCCGCTGCTGCAGATGCCGTTGGTCTGCATCGCGACGACGTCGGGCAACGGGGTGTCCGGCTGATTGTCGGCGTCGGCCAGCAACGACTCGAGGTCATCGGGGCGGATGCTCAACCGGCCGGCGACCACCGAGTGCAGGCGGTCGCGCTCCCAGTCGGGCAGGTCCCATCGCATCGGCACCGGAACCGCACCGATCTTCCACGACGCGAACACGAGCAGCACGAGCTCGGCTGAGTTGACCAGCTCGATCGCGATGCGGTCGCCGCACACGATGCCGCGGCCGGCGAGAGTGCGCGCGAGCTGGTCGGAGCGACGGTCGATGTCGCGCCAGGTGTAGACGTCCTCGTCGCCTGCTGCGCTCACGACCACGAGCGCCGTCGCCTCGGGTGCAGCGGCGGCGAGGTCGCGGATCCGCCGGCTGAACGGGATCGGCGTCTCGTCGGGGTTCAAGTCAGGTGTGTGGTCAGGCGCCGACGCGGTTGAAGCCGTTGCGGAGGCTGGTGGCACGGACGACCTGGTCGCTGCCCTCTTCGAGCGCGTAGTGCTGCGACTCTTGGAGGTGCTTGCGCGCGATGCGCGCTGCTTTCTCGGCCTGACCGGCGACGATCGCGCTCAACAACGCCTTGTGCGCGGCGATGACGTCGCGCTGATAACGCTCAACGGGATAGTGCCCACGGGACTGGGCGCGCTGTGCCCACTGGCGTTCCTGTTCGGACCACAAGCTTTCCAGCGCGCCGACCATGAGGATGAGCGTGGCGTTGCCGCACGCAGCGACGAGCTCCTCGTGGAACTGTCGCGACAGCAGGGTGAATCGGGGCCCGTCGCCGAGCGCGTCCTGGCACTCCTCGATGTTGGCCTGCAACTGGGGAACGACGGCCTTGGCGCGGTCAGCGCGGTCCGCGCACAGCGAGGCGGTGATCGGCTCGATGTGACGGATCGCGTCGGCGAGGTCGGACACCGACCCGCGACGCGACTGCAGGACGAGGCCGAACATGTATGCCGACGACTCCGCGTTGGGAGCCTCGACGACTGAGCCGCCCACGTTGCCGCGTCGTACGGTCAGCAGTCCTTCGCTTTCGAGAATGCGCAGCGCCTCGCGCAGCGAGGGCCGGCTGATCCGGAACTCCTCGAGCAGCTCGTCCTGCTTGGGCAGCAGGTCGCCATCACCGAGGTCGCCGTTGACGATGCGCTCGCGGAGGACCGACGCCACCATGTCCGCCAGTCGCGGCTGTCGCAACTGGCCCCGACGCGGGGCTACAGTCGAGGCATCCGCTGCGTTCGTCATAGCTGGCATTCTATCGTCGCAATCACCATAAAGTTTGACCGTGCAGCGCGTCCGGGTGAGCGAGCATTCTTGGGGCTGTCGCGTCGAGCTGTGCGCCCCTGAGCGGCGCAACGCGTTGGACGCGCAGGCCGTCGCCGAACTGCGCGCGGCGTTCGCGGCCGACGGCCAGGGCGCCCTGCTGCTCTGTGCCGAAGGGCCGGCGTTCTGCGCCGGCGGCGACCTCAGCGTGCTCGCCCGCGCTGCGGCGGAGGGTGGCCTGGCCGAGCTGCTGTCGACGACGGCGGCTGCCTTCGCCGATCTCATCGAGGCCATCGTGAGCTGCCCGCGGCCGGTCGTCGCCGCCCTTGACGGCCCCGCCGTCGGTGGCGGCGTCAGCCTCGCGCTGGCGTGTGACGTCCGCCTGGCCACGCCACGTGCACGGCTGGTGCTGGGTTGGGGCAGGCTGGGATTGCCGCCCGACGGCGGAGCAGCTGCGTTGCTGGGCGCAGCAGTCGGCACGGAGCGCGCACAGGCGCTGCTGAAGGAGTCGGCCGACGTGACGACTGAGTTCGAGTTGGCGCCGCTCCTGTTCACCAGGATCGTCTCGGCCGAACAGCTGGAGGCCGAATCGCTGCTCATGGTCGAGCAGGCAGCGAAACGGGTCGATGCCGCGGCGTTGCTCGCGGAGTTGCGGGCGCAGCAGGACGAGGAGCTGGCTGCTCTGGCCCGGGCCGCCGCCGACAGGGTCACTAGCGAGCGCCTCGCTGTCTTCTATAAGATACATACATAACGGGCGAATCAGAGGCCCAGGTTAGGGGCAGAGCATGACGGAGCGCAGCGGCAGCGACATCTCTCCCTTGGCGGTGTCGTCGTCTCGATACCCGCGGGGGTGGTTCCAGGTCGCATGGACCGACACGATCGCGCCCGGCGAGGTCAAGACCTTGCACTACTTCGGCGAGGAGCTCGTCGCCTTCCGCACCAAGTCAGGCAAGCTCTCGGTGCTCGATGCCTACTGCCAGCACCTGGGTGCGCATCTCGGGGTCGGCGGCAAGGTCGAGGGCGAAGAGATCAAGTGCCCCTGGCATGGCTGGCAGTGGGGCGTCGACGGCTGCAACACCCTGATCCCGTACAGCGCTGACCAGAAGCAGACGAAGGTCCGCATCAAGAGCTGGCCGGTGCGCGAGTGGTACGGCATCGTCCTCATCTGGCACGACCCCGAGGGTGGCGAGCCGGCCTGGGAGCCGCCGAAGGTGGCCGAGCTCGAGTCGGCCGAGTGGTACCCGATCACTGAGGACAGCCGCGTCGTCCACCGCATCAAGGCGCACCCGCAGATGGTGCTCGAGAATGCGGCCGACCCGTACCACGTGCCCTACATCCACGGTGGTTCGGAGGCGCCTGAAGTGAAGTGGTTCGAGTTCGTCGACCACGAGTTCCAGGCCGAGGTCGCGATCACTTACGGCGGCGGCAAGCCGTCGACATGGCTGACGCCGAATGGCCCGGTGCGTGCGGCGGTGCGCTATCACCAGGTCGGCATCGGTCAGGGTTTCGTGCGCTGGCCGGACGAGATCCTGCCGACGCTTCAGGTGAGCAACGTGACGCCCGTCGATGACGTCTACAGCGACTACTGGTTCTGCCAGACGTCGGTGCGTGAGCCGGACGACGCCGGTGAGCTCATGACCGGTCGGGCGAAGAAACTCCTCGAGCTGCAGAAGGTCGTCATCACCCAGGACTTCTTCACCTGGGAGAACATGAAGTACTTGCCGAAGCCCAACTTCGCGACCGAAGAGGCACGCGACTACAGCGCCGTACGACGGTGGGCGCACCAGTTCTATCCGAAGGACGCACAGCCGGCGTCAATGCTCGCCGACCGTACGGGAAAGCCGACGTCATGATCCGGGGCGAGGGTCGGGTCTTCATCCCGGGCGTGACGGCCGACGAGGTGTTCGACTTCGTGCTCGACCCCGCGCAATACACCAAGGCCGACACGAAGATCGTCGATGTCGTGAAGCTCGGTGACATCGAGGACGGCATGATCGCGCGCGAGGACGGCAAGTTCCTCGGGCGCTTTCCAGGCTCGGTGGTCACGCGTTACAAGTGGGCGAAGCCGCACTCGATCGACGTCGTCCTCGAACACGGCATCCCGAAGCACATGCATGCGTGGTTCACCATCACCGAACGCGATGGCGGTGTCGACCTGCATCACGTCGAAGAGATCGGGATGCCGGCGCCGTTCGGTCGGCTGTGGGATCTCGGTGCGGCGAAGTGGTTCGCCGACTCGGTGCGACAGGAAGTGAACGAGATCGGCCGGCTGATGGAGGCCGGCGAACGAGGCCTCGGCCTGAAAGCCCACTCCGACTAGCCCAGCGTCCCACCCTTTGTTGAGTGCGACCTTTGCGTCGATTTCTGGGTGTCAAGACCAGCGTGAACGTCTCACTCGACGTGGGCTAAAACGTGAGCGTTTGGCCACCATCGCTACCTGGTCTACAACTACTCGTCGCCATTCGGCACCGACCCGCCGTGGGGCACCGCCCTGACGACGGGTACGACGCTGATCTACCGGCAACAGGTGCTTGTGCCACACCAGGAACCGCGGCTCGCGCAGGTCGCGGCCGTAGGTGAACATCCCCTCGTAGCGCCAGTGCACCTGGTCGCGACTGCTGATGACGTAGAGCCGCGTGTTGTCGTCGGCGATCTGCCATTTCGCCGTCCGGAACACGAGGAAGTAACGGCCGCGATAACGCGCGATCGCGAGGTTCGCGTTGGACTTGTCGACCTGGACTTTGGCTGGGAGTCCGGCCGACGGGACCACGGTGATCGGGCGACTTTGCCTCGGAACCCGCGCGGCCGAATGCCTCGGCGCGGCGGGAACGGCAGCGGCGGGTATGACGCAAGTCAGGCTCGCCGTCAGGACAGCCGCAATAAGGCTCCGCTTCACAACGCCACTCGATTCGACATGTCGAGCGCGTCTTCCTGCCGTGGACGGCCGCCAGGTAGCTCATGAAGTGTCCGTTGGGCGAACGTCAGGCAACATTCGGACTTTCAGGCTCAGCTGCTGCGGTAACCGCCGCCCCGTCGGTGCAGCGTCCAGGCGACGGTGACGCCGCTGATGAGAACGGTGAGCGCGCCAGCGGCTGCCATCGAATGGCCAGCACCGAACGCGGCGACGAGAGGCGCACCGGCGATCGTGCCGACGCCGACACCGGCCTGGATGAAAGCGCCAACCGTGGCGAACGCACGGCCACGTTCGGCTTCGTCGACCCGGCCGCTGACGAGCGAACTGACCGCAACGTTGGCGATGCCGTTTCCGATGCCGCCAAGAGCGGAGGACGCGAGCGCGAAGGCCAGGTTGGGCGCCAGCCCGATGCCGACGATGGCCAATCCGCAGATTCCATTACCGAGCGCCAACGCGGCAGACATCAGCGGCTGGCTGATCCGTCGAGGAGCCTGCGCGCCGATCAAGGAGCCGGCGCCCCAGACGGTCAAGTAGAAGCCGTATCCCGTTGACGACGTATGCAGCTGGTTGATGAACCGGAAGGGCGCGGCGACGTTGTCGACCACAGCACACGCGACAGCGACGGCGGTGACGAGGATGCTCCAGCGCAGAACGGTGTCCCGCCAGAGGATGCTGAGCCCACTCATGCTGGGCTCAGTGGCCGTGTCGGGTGCGCGACCACCGCGGGTAGCGCTCAGGAAGACGCACGCCACGGCGAGCACAGCGAAGGTCGCCGCATCCGCGAGCAGGGCGCTCTTGATGCCGAACGCGGCGGTCAGCAGGCCGCCGGCCGCGTAGCCCGCGATGTAACCGAGGCTGTTGCCCGTGGCGATCCACGCATAGGCCGATGGCGCCCTCTCCTCACCGGCCAGGACCGGCACCATCGCGTTGACCGACGGGCGTACGACGGTCGAGAAGCTCGCCACCGCAAAAACCAAGGCGACGACGATCCACGGGGTTCGCACGAAAGCAAGCGGGAGGACAAGCAGTCCCTGTCCGGCGAGCGCAACGATGAGCAGTCGTCGATTGTCGACGCGGTCGACGAGCCGGCCGCTGAATGAGGCGAACAGGACGAAGGGCAACAGCTCGGCGCCCAACACCGCAGAGACCCAGCCGACTCCAGCTGCCCGTAGCTCAAGCAACAACGCGACGAGGGCAGCCGAGTCGCCCGCCGTGGACACCGCAAGACCTGCGGTGAGCAGCACGACGTCGCGATGCTGGCGGCCGGGCACTCTGGATCGTACGGCGGGTGTCCCGCTGCTTCGGCTTTCCCGAGCGTTAGACGTTGGCCAAGCGAACAGTTGAGCGCGCGGTACAGACGACGTCTGCATTCTGGTTCGTCAGCGTCAGGTCGACGTCGACCTCGTGGTCATCTGTGCGCTTCGCCACGACTGTCCCCGCGACGGTCACTGTGTCGCCGGCATACATCGACGACACGAGCCGCACGTTGCGGCGCACGAGAAAGCTCGCCGGTCCGGCCCACTCGGTCACGGCGCGGTCGAGCAAGCCGAACACGTGCAGCGAGTTCGCATAGATCGCGCGTTGGCCTTGCTTGCGCGCATAGTCCGGATCCCAGTGCCCTGGGAAGTAGTCACCGGTCGCACCCGGGTTCTGTATGACGCGCCGCGCAGTGATCGTGTCCACGACGGCGGGAATCGCCGCACCCTCGACGACGTCGTCCCAGGAAACCGCGCTCATCCCGAGACCTCTCGCGGGGTGAACCGGAAGAGCGTGTTGCGCACTTCGGCGACGACCTCGTCGTCTTGGTTGCGAAACACCGACAGAGTCTCGACGAAGTGGCCGTCGCCGAGCCGGGTCTGCTTGAGGTCGGACACCGACAGCAGCTCTTCCTCGACCGACAACAAGTCGCCGACGCGCACCGGCCGGTGAAACGTGGTGTCGTTGCCACCATTGATCATGCTGCGGCCCGGTAGTGGGATGCGCGCCGGAAGGCGCGGCTCGGGGGCTGCCGACCACGGTGACCACTCGAGCGGCATGAGCCAGGTCTCGAGCATCGCCGGTGGGGCTGTCTCGCCGTCCCAGTACGACGAGTTGCCGTCCTGCGTCATCGCGCAGAACTGCTGAATGCGCCCCAGGCTGACCGGTGCGTGTGCCCACCGCACCGGGGTGCGCTTGCCGATCAGTGCGCGAGCGTCGTCGAGCGAACCGATCGGCAGCGCGTAGCCGGTCTCGTCCTCCGACGACTGCGCCACGAACGGAATCTAGGAGAGTTCGGTGCCGACGATGCTGACGAAGCTCACGCAGTCGCCGGGGGACCCGCCGAGGTTGTGGGTGAGCCCGAGCTTGCGACCACGGTCGACCGAGGCGATCTGCCGGTCGCCGGCCTCGCGCCGCAACTGCAACCAGCACTCGAAGAGCATCCGCAGCCCAGTTGCGCCGATGGGATGTCCGAACGCCTTCAGCCCGCCGTCCGGGTTGACCGGCAGCGAACCGTCAAGGTCGAACGTGCCGGCGAGCACTTCCTTCCACGCCATCCCGCGCTCGGCAAAGCCGAGGTCTTCCATGAGCACGAGTTCGGTCGGTGTGAAGCAGTCGTGCACTTCCGCCATTGCGATCTCAGCGGCTGGGTCAGTGACACCAGCCTGCTGGTAGGCGTCACGCGCCGACCGCGTCACCTCTTCGAACGTCGTGTAGTCGTAGTCCTGGCTCATCGGCCCGGTGCCCGGCCCGGCCGCCAGCGACAGCGCCTTCACATACAGCGGCTTGTCGGTGTAGCGGTGTGCGTCTTCAGCGCGAACGATCACGGCCGCCGCCGAGCCGTCGCTGACGCCAGAACAGTCCATGACACCGAGCGGACCGGCGACATTGGGCGAGCAGGCGATCGTTTCCTTCGGGATCTCGCGGCGGAACTGCGCACGAGGGTTCAGCGCGCCATTGCGGTGGTTCTTCCACGCGATGCGCGTCAGCACTTCCTTCATCTGCTCGGGGTCAACGCCATACCGCTTCGAATACGCCGGCACGAGCAGGCTGAACAACGCAGGCGCGGACAACGTCGTGTTGGTGCCATCTGACGCCGGGAGTGCGACGGTCAGCCCCGAGAACCCCGTGTCCTTGAGCTTCTCGACACCGGCCGCGAGAACGACGTCGTACGCACCGGAGGCAACGGCATAACAAGCGTTGCGGAACGAGTCCGACCCGGTCGCGCAATAGTTCTCGACCCGCGTCACCGGGATGTAGTCGAGCTGCAACGGGTGCGACAGTGTCAGGCCGCTCGCGCCGGAACCCAGCGTCCCGATCCACGCGGCGTCCAGCGCGCTCTTCTCGATGCCCGCGTTGTCCAACGCTTCGTATGACGCCGCGGCGACCATGTCGTCCACGCCGCGGTCCCAATGCTCGCCGAACTCGGTGCAGCCCATGCCGATGATCGCGACCCGGTCACGAATGCCACGCGAAGCCACGTCAACGCACCTCTTCCGTCACGGGTCGAGCTTTCCAGAAGTAGTTCGCAATCCCGTTGCCGGCCTGGAAGAACCGACGGAAGGACATCTCCACGCGGTCACCGATCGCGACGTCGTCCGGACCCGCGTCGGTCAACTCGGTCTGGAACCGGCCACCGCCGTCGAAGTCGACGACGACTGCGACAACCGGCGGGCTCAGCGAATAGGTCAACCGGTCGACCGTGTAGGTCACGACGGATCCCCGGGTGTCCGCAAGCGGCACCGGCTCCATCTCACCGACGTGACCGCACGACATGCACGTCGGTCGTTCCGGAAGGTGGCGAGTTCCGCACGATGCACACGCACCCGCGACGAACGCGAACTTCCAGGCAGCGTGCCGCGCGGACACCGGCGGTGATGGTGGTTCGGGGTCCGGCCGACGCGGGGGTTCGCGGTCGAGCATGCCGCGCCAGGTGAGGAACGTCGGATAGGCGACCGGCCGGCTCTGCTGCGTCACCGTCTCGGCAAGCGACGGCCAAGTGCGTGCGCCGGGTAGCGCGTCGGTGGCGCGCAACAGCAGCGCGTCCGCGCCATCGGCGAGTGTCACGACAAGGATCAGATCGCCGGACTGGGCGTTGTCGAGAGCCTCTGCGAGCAGCACGCCCGGCTGCGCCGTACCCGGGTTGCCGACGACTTCCGATACCGCACTCGGTGCGGCGTTCAGCGACTTCGCCACTGCGGCTCGCGCACGTTCATGCAGCCCGGCAACGACGACGCTCGCCACGTCCTCGCGCGCCACCCCGGCTGCCTTGAGCGCCCGCTCCACTGCTTCCTGCGCGGGCGGAAGGTATGACGCCTGACCGAAGCGGTCCTCCCACTGGCGAGAGTGCGTCTGGCCCGGAACGCGCCAGCGGTCGAGGAACTCAGCCGTGGCAGCGGCGCTGCTGACGACCTCGGCGAGTCCGGGGCCGGGTCCGACCAGGAAGGCGACACCGGCGTCGCCGCCGGAGATCTCGTCCGCGCTTCCGGGAAGTCCGGTCCGCACGTCCGCAGCGACGACGAGTGTGGTTGCTTCGGAGGACAGCGCAGTTGCGAGGGCACCGATGCCGGAGCGCGGCGCTCCGCCGAAGTCGTAGGCGCCGGTCGCCGCGTCGAGGTCGAGCGCGGCGTGGATGACCGCCGCGTTCGTCCGGTCCAGATAGGTGGGCGTCGCCGTCGAGTAGGTGATCCGGTCCGGCCGGCTGCCTCCGGCGCGACGGAGAGCGACGCGCGCGGCTTCGACGGCAAGTGTGGTGCTGTCCTCGTCGTGGGAGGCGACCGAACGCGTCCCCCGGCCCGCCGGTTGCTGCAGGATCGTCCCGATGTCTCTGCGGTCGAGTCGACCTACTGGGACATATGCGCCGTACGCGAGGATCCCCGCCACGCTGTGCTCCTTTTTTTTCGCGATGCCTTCCGGCCGCGAGGCTCCAACGCTCAGCCACCGATTGGGGGCTATGACTTCTGAATCATTGTACAAATAGACTCGCGGCATGGATGTGGGCTTCACCGCCGGCCAGCTCGAGCTGCGCGCGGCCGTCCGCGACGTCCTCGCCAAGGAGTGCCCGCCCGCACTTGTCCGCGCCTGCCTCGACGACGCAGACGCGTGGCGGCCGTTGTGGCAGACCGTGGTCGATCTCGGCTGGACCGGGCTGGCCTTGCTCGACGACGAGAACGGCATGGGCGTCATCGAGCTCGTCGCGGTGCTCGAAGAACTCGGCGCCGTCGCGGCACCGGTGCCATTGTTGTCGAGCGCCGGTCTCGCGGCCGGCGCGCTGCACGCCGCTGGTCCTGCCGCGGCGCAGTGGCAGCAAGAGCTTGCGGAAGGCGCAATCGGGGCGCTCGCAGTCGACACGATGCCCGGCGTCCTGGACGCGGCTCGCGCCGACCTGTTCGTCGTGATCGCCGGCGAGCAGCTGTCGATCCTGCGGCCGGGTGCGGGCGTCCACCTCACGCCACTCGATGCGGTCGATCCGGCCAGGCCGGTCGCGCGCCTCACGCTCGATGCCGACGCCGTAACCGAAGCCGTGCTCCTGGTGCCGATGCCGGCTGCGCTGACGGTCCCGCTCACCGCGATTGCTTCGGAGCTGGTCGGGCTTGCGACGAAAGTGCTCGACATCGCGGTCGCTCACGCCGGCACGCGTGAGCAGTTCGACCGTGTCATCGGTTCTTTCCAGGGCGTGAAGCACCGGTTGGCCGACTGTTATGTCGCCATCGAACGCGCGCGCAGCCTCACCTATGCGGCCGCGATGTTCGCGACCGACCCCGCGGCCGACAGCGGCGAAGCATGGCGGGCGGCCGCGATCGCCAAGGCTGCCGCCAACGATGCCGCCGTCGACACAGCGCGAGCCGCCGTACAAGTGCATGGTGCTCTCGGCATGACGTGGGAGCACGACCTGCACCTCTATCTACGTCGCGCGTGGCAGCTGGCGCCGGTGCTCGGAGACAGCGCGATGCTCTATCGAAACGCGGCGGCGTCGCTGGTCGGGGCGTCCTGATATGGACATGCGTGAGACCGACGAGCAGCGCGCGGTGCGTGCCGACTACGCCGCCTGGATCGACGACTTCCTGCCATCCGACTACTACGAGCGGTATGCCGCCTATCGCTGGGATGTCGAGTTGCGCCGCGCCTACCAAGCGGCCGCGTTCGAGGCAGGGTGGCTGCAGCCGGCGTGGCCGCGCGAGCATGGTGGCCGCGACCTCGGTCCGCTGGAGGCGCTTACCGTTCGGCTCGAGTCAGCGGTGCGCGCTGCGCCGAAGTTGCCGAACATCCAGGGAGTTGGCGTCGTCGCGCCGGGCTTGCGTGCGTACGGAACACCGGAGCAAATAGAGCGCTTGCTCGTGCCGGTGCTGCGCGGCGACGAGTGGTGGGCACTGGGAATGTCGGAACCGGGCGCGGGTTCGGACTTCGCCAGCCTGCGGACGCGAGCCGTGCGTGACGGTGACCGCTACATCGTCAACGGTCAGAAGATCTGGACCACGCAGGCGCACGAGTCGCGCTGGGCGACGCTCTATGTGCGCACTGATCCCGAAGCACCGAAGCACCGCGGCATCTCATGTCTGATCCTCGACATGCAGGCGCCCGGCGTCACCGCACGGCCGATCCGGATGGCGACGACCACCGACGAGACGTTCTGCGAAGTGTTTCTCGACGATGTCGAGATTCCGGTCACGTCGTTGCTGGGCGCAGAGAACGCCGGCTGGCAAGTCGCGATGGCCTCGCTCGACCATGAGCGAGACATGATCTGGATCATGAACTGGGTCGAGATCGGCCGCGGTTTGCGCGCCATACAGGCACACGGTGACGCGCTCACCGATCACCAGCTGGTCGAGCTCGGTCGACGTATGGCGGACGCCGAAGCGTTGCGGTTGGCCGGCTACCGCGGCCTGACGAGCAGTCTGCGCGGTGACCGAGGCAAAGAGTTCTTCATCCTCAAGCTGCTGGGCTCCGAAGCACTGCAACGCACCTGGGAGCTCGCCGCCACCGTGGCCGGCACAGACGGGCTGGGCGATGACGCCCTCGCATTCGAGCGACACGACGCGCTGGCCGCGACGTTGTATGGCGGCACCTCGGAAGTCCAACGCAACATCATCGGCGAACGCGTCCTCGGCCTCCCGAAAGGCTGAGCCGCTCGAACCTCGCTAAGCCGGCTAGATGCGTTCGAGTTCGGCGCCGTCGAATAGTGGAGCCATGTCGAACGCCGAGACGTCGGCTGCGAGCTCGTTCTCGGTTGGTGCTGTCGCCGCCTCGGCGGCTGCGAGCACATGTGGCAGCTGGTCGATGGCTGACGACGAGTCGATGAACAGCTGCGAACGGTCGAGAACGAAACGCACCGCACGGGTGATCGCGTCCGGTTCGGTGAGGGGCTCGTACCAGCTCTGACGCGCATCACCTGGCGCAGGCTTGGGTTCAGCCCAGCGCCGACGAGCTATCGACTTGATGGTCTGTACGGCGACATTGCGCTCCGCACACAATGCGAGCAGTTCTTCGACGTCTGCGCGATAGCCCGGATCCTGCAACAGCGTGAAGTTGTAAGGCAGGAGCACCGAGTCGTAGTCGAAGCGTTCAAGACTGCGCAGGTGCATGCCGGCGATGCGCAGACCGTGCCCGGTCACGCCGATGAAGCGCGCGAGCCCTTCATCGCGTGCACGTTGCAGCGCTTCCAGCGCTCCGCCAGGCGCGTGCGCGATTTCCCATTCGTCTTCCTCGACAAGGTTGTGCAGCTGGATGAGATCGACGCGATCGACGCCCATCCGCGCCAGTGAGCGTTCGAGGCTGGCGCGTGCTCCCTCGCCGTCTCGCGCGTGCGTCTTCGTGGCCAGGAAGAATGCCCCGGGGTGCGTCTTCAGCCAGGGCGCGAGGCGAAGTTCGGCGTCGCCGTACATCGCTGCTGTGTCGATGTGGTTGACGCCGTGCTCGAGCAGCAGCGGCAGCAATCGGTCGGCCGTCTCCTGGTCGACCAGGGCGACGCCCGCCGACCCAAATATGACGCGGGAGCTGCTGTGCCCGGTCCGGCCGAAGGGTGCACGCTCGATCACTCGGGCATCGTATGCGCCACCGCGAGTCGCCCGGCGGGGCTATCTATGCTTTCATATAGAAGATAGAAAAATAGGAGTGGAGACGGCATGACCGACGGCAAGGCGCTCACCCTCGACACGTCTGATGTCGACCGTTTCGTCGGCAAGGCACTCCCGACGGTCCAGCTGTCGGATCCGGTCACGGTCGGGGACATCCGGCGCTGGGCGCAGGGGATGCAATATCCCAACCCCTTGCACTACGACGCTGACGCGGCCGCGGCCGGCCCGTTCGGCGCGATCATCGCGCCGCAGTCCTTCGCGGTCGCCTGCGACATCGGTCACGGGGCGAGCCCGTCGATCGTCGGCAACGTGCCCGGCTCGCACATGATCTTCGGTGGCGACGAGTGGTGGTTCTACGGCCCGCGCATCCTGCCCGGTGACCACCTGCACAGCGACCGTCGCTTCCTCGACTACGTCGTCAAGGAGACGAAGTTCGCGGGTCCGACGATGTTCGCGCGCGGCGAGACCACGCACGTCAACCAGCGCGGTGAGAACGTGTCGCGCCAGGTGTCGACGTCGGTCCGCTACAACGCCGAGCGCGCCCGTGAGCTCGGCTTCTTCGGCCAGAGCGCGCCCCGTCCGACCTGGACCGCCGACCAGCTCGCCGACCTGGACAAGAAGCGCATCACCTGGATCACCACAGGCTCGGGCGGTTCCGGCCGCCGCGCCGCAGACGTGACGATCGGCGAGAAGCTCGTGACCCGGGCGATCGGTCCGCACACGATAGCGACCTTCACCACCGAGTGGCGCGCATTCCCCTTCACGGTGTGGGGCTCGCGCCCCAACGAGGTCTCGCAGAACATCAAGGAAGCCGGCTGGCTCGACGAGATGGCCCAGGGCGAGATCGACGAGGTCGGCATCGACCCGAGCCAGAACGACGGCCTCTACAAGGGACCGTCACGCGGCCACGCCGACGCCGAGCACGCCAACCTCATCGGCATGCCGCGCGGCTACGGATACGGCGCCTCCATGGGTGCATGGGCACTCGACTACATCGCCTACTGGGGTGGCGCTCGCTCGTTCATCCGGCACTCGCGCATCCAGTACCGCTTCCCGCCGTTCGAAGGCGACGCGACGCTCATCGACGGCGAAGTCACTGACATTCGCGACGACAAGCTGCTCGCCGTTCCCGTCGCCACCATCAAGCTGACGATGACCAACCAGGACGGCAGTATGCTCGCGGCCGGTGATGTCGAAGTAGAGCTTCTGCGTTGACCACGTTCACGGGGCCACCTGCCGAGTCCGAAGCTGGTATCGGTGCGCTGACGCTTGGCGGCCTGCTCGCTGAGACGTGGGCGGCACACCGTGAGCTCGAGGCTGTTGCTGCTCGTGGCGCCGACGACGTGGTGACGCGCTGGACGTATGACGACCTTTGGCGCGAGTCCCGTCGGTATGCCAAAGGCTTCCTCGCGACCGGCGTCGGCCGCGGCGCGCGGGTCGGCATCCTCGCCCCCAACCGCGCCGAGTGGCTAGCGGTCGCCTTTGGCATCGCGATCTGCGGCGGCGTCATCGTGCCCCTCAGCACGTTCGCCACCGGCGAGGAGCTCGACCAGCTGATCGCCCACTCCGGCATCAGCGTGCTGGTTGCGCAGCGCGGCTTTGCCCGCTCGCCACTCGAAGCACTCGCCGCCGACATACCCGGTCTTCTCGACGAGACAGCTGCGCCGCTCTACAGCACGCACTTCCCGCAGCTTCGTCGCGTCTACGACCTTGGCGGTTCCGTCAGCGAGCTGCTCGCAGCGGGCGAGGCTGTCAGTGACGACGTAGTCGATGCGGCCGCTGCCGCGGTGACGCCGGCGGACGACGCGATCATCATCTACACGTCCGGCTCGACCGAGCTGCCGAAGGGAGTGCTGCACGCACACCGCTCGCCCGCGTTGCAGTCTTGGCGGTTCACGTCACGACAGCGGCTGCTCCCCGGCGACCGCGTCTACAGCGCGTTCCCGTTCTTCTGGACCGCTGGCCTTGCGATGGTCATGGGCTCCACGCTTGCTGCCGGTGGTTGCCTGTGCATCGCGGAGACGTTCGCGCCGGAAGAGGCGTTGCGCACGATGCAGGACGAGAAGGTCACGATCGTGCACGTCTGGCCGCACCACTCGGCGCAGATCCGTGACTGTCCGACGAACGCAGACTTCGACATCTCCACGGTCCGCAACGACCCGCAGCGCTTCCGTCCGGCCAAAGAAGGCGACGAGCAGGTGACCCTCGGGTCGTCGCGCGCGGGATACGGCATGAGCGAGACGTTCACGATCGTGACGTCCGCACCGGTCGATTCGAGCCGCGAGATCCTCGACGAGTCAAACGGATTCCTGTTGCCCGGCAACGCGATGCGCATCATGGATCCGCTCACCCGTGAGCTGCTCGGCCCCGGGCAAGAGGGCGAGATCCTTGTCAAGGGCACGACGATGATGCGCGGGTATGTCGGGCTGCCGCCCGAGGCGACGTTCGACGGTGACGGGTTCTTCCACTCCGGCGACACCGGTTACCTCGACGAACGCGGACTCTTGCACTGGACCGGCCGCGTCACCGAGCTCATCAAGACCGGCGGCGCCAATGTCTCGCCGGTCGAGCTCGAGACGCTCCTTGCCCGTCACCCGGGTCTGCTCGAAGCGGCAGTGGTCGGCGTGCCCGACGACCTTCTCGGCGAAGTCGTCGTCGCGTGTGTCATCGCCCGACCGGATGTCGAGGTCGGCGAGGACGTCGTACGCGGCTATGTCAAAGAGCACCTGTCGAGCTTCAAAGTGCCCAGGCGCGTGTTGTTCTTCGCCGAAGGCGAGCTGCCGAGCACGGGTAGCGACAAGGTGCAACATGCCGAACTGCGGCGCATTGCTCTCGAGCGGCTCGCATACGAGCAGTCCCAGACGGCGACGGTCTGACCGTGGACTACGACCTGGGACCGGAAGCCGACGCACTGCGGCTGCGGTTACGCGCGCTCATCGCCGCGCACATCCCGGACGACTTCCTCGGTGCATGCACTGACGACCCCGAGGATCTCGCACTGACCCAGCGGTTCTGCAAGACCCTGGCGGCCGAGGACCTCCTCGCACTTGCCTGGCCGCAGGAGTACGGCGGTGGCGGCGGCGACGTCTGGCAGCAGACGGTTGTCCGCGAGGAGATGTGGGCGCACCACGAGCCCCGCGGCCCGCAATACATGGGCATCAACTGGGTCGGGCCCGCAATCATGCGGCACGGTTCCGCGGCCCAGCGCGCCAAGCACCTGCCGCCTATTGCCGACGGCGAGGTCATCTGGTGTCAGGGGTTCAGCGAACCGGAAGCCGGGTCCGACCTGGCGTCGATGCGTACGCGAGCAACCCCGGACGCCGACGGCTGGGTCGTCAACGGGCAGAAGGTGTGGACGTCATACGCGTTGATGGCCAACTGGTGCGTGCTCGCTGTGTGCACCGACCCGGACGCGCCGGCGTCGCGGCGGATCACGCTCTTCCTCGTGCCGATGGATCGCGCGGGCGTCACGGCCCGGCCGATCCCTTCGATGCTCGGCCCGCATCACCTCAACGAGCTGTTCCTCGACAACCTGCGCGTTGGCCCAGATGACGTGCTCGGCGAGGTCGGTGCCGGTTGGCGGGTCATCAAGGATGCGCTCGCCTATGAGCGAGTGGGCATCGCCCGCTATGCCCGGTGCGACTCGCTGCTTGCTCGCGTGCGTGACGCACTCGGCGACGAGTGGGACCAGCTTCCGGGTGGGCTCAAGACGCGTTGGGTCCGGGCGATGATTGACGTGCGGGTGACCCGACTTCTCGCCTATTCGGCGGTTGCGCAGCAGCAGCACGGTCAGCCGGACGACGCGACGGCGAGCATCGCCCGCATCGCCGCGACCACCGGCGACCAGTCAGTCGCCGAGCTGCTCATGTCGGCGGTCGGTCCTGCTGGTCTCGAAGGCGATCGTCATGCCGTCCTGCATGGTGCTGTCGACGATCACTGGCGCTACGCACAAGCGGCGACGGTCGCGTCAGGAACCATCGAGGTGCAGCGGATGCTCGTCGCACGTGCCGTGCTGGGTGGGCGCTGATGCACACGTCGCTGCCTGCCGATGTTGTCGCCTTCGAGGCTGCTGCACGCGACCGGTTTGCGGCGCTCGGCGGAGTCGGCCTTGCGTTGGAAGCGGAGTCCGAGCCGACGCTGCGAGACACGGTGGGACACGCGCTTGCCGAGATCGGGGCGTGGGACGTCGACGTTCGTGGCGATGCGGATGAGCTCCTCGCCGCGGCCGCCCTGTGCCGTGCCGCTGGCGCGGTCGCGCTCCCGTTCCCACTGGTGTCGCAGCTGCTCGCCGTCGACGGCGTCGCGTTGGCGCTCGTCGATCCGGAGCGTGTCTGGATCAACCATGGTGACCTTACCGAGACATGGCGCGTCGCCGACCTCGACGGCAACGCCTGGTCAGCTCGGCCGCACGCTCCTCGGCCGGCAAAACTCGGACCATTCGTCACTCGAGCCGACCTGGTCGACAACGTCGGGGCAGTGCCGCTCGATGACGTCAACCGCCACCTGGTTCTCGGCTCGTGGCGGATCCTCGGCGGTCTCGACGCCTCACTCGCATTAGCCGCGGCGCACGTGCAAGTGCGCAAGCAGTTCGGCCAGACGTTGGCTGAGTTTCAGTCCGTCCGCTTCTCGCTCGCCGATGCCGTCGTCAAGCACCGCGGCCTGGAGGAGCTGACGAAATACACGACGTGGCGACTGCACAGTGCCGTGCCGGCCGCGCGGCACGCCGATGCCGTGGCATTGCGGCTGCACGCCGTCGAGGTCGCAATCTCGGTGCTGCGCTGCTGTCACCAGCTCTTCGGTGCGGTTGGCTTCTGCGACGAGCATTCGCTGTCGGTGATCGACCGGCACATGCAATCACTTCTGCGGCTGCCCTACGCGGCAGACGCCCTTGCTGAACGGCTGATCCCTGCGGTGTCGGCCGGCGAGCTGGAAAGCCTCTTCACTACCGCCTAACCGACGGCCGCCTCGACGACTTTCGCGGTCGCGACCAGGAGCTCTTCACCGTCATACGGACCGACGAGCTGCAGGCTCGCGGGTAGGGCCGAACCTTGCGCGGGAATCGGCTGGGCCGTGGCGGGTGAACCCGCGGCGTTGAAGACCGACGTATAGCTCGACAGCGCGATCACCAGCTCGGTCGGATCCGCCGGGATCGCGTCGATGCGGGGCGGAAACAGCGGCATTGTGGGCAGCGCCAACAGCTCGACCTCGGCAAGCGCGGCCCGCACCGCAGAAATCCATTCCTCGCGTTGCCGCAGCGCCTCGTCGAGCCCCGGGCGGAACATGTCGGCGAGGGTCAGCATGTTCCTGATGTCCTCGCCGACACCGTCGGGATCTCGCTCGACGAGCTCGTGATCGGCAGCCCAGAACTCTGCAAAATAGATCGTCGTGAAAGCCGCCGAACCCAGCTCGAGGTCGAGCTCGATCGGCACGACGTCGAACCCTGCCGCCGCGAGGGCGCCGTCGACGGCTGCATCGATGACGGGATCTGCTGCTGTCTTCACCCGCCCGATGCGCCGCGCCGGTCCGGCGGCACCTGCGAAGCCCGGTTCGAGCAGTTGCATGCCGAGCTCGAGACCCGCGACGTCGCGGGCGATCGGGCCGATCGTGTCGAACGACGGAGCCAGCGGCCACACGCCGTCGAGCGGGATCCGGCCGTGGGTCGTCTTGAGCCCGGCGACGCCGCAACAGGCGGCCGGAATGCGCACCGACCCGCCGGTGTCCGAGCCGTAGGCGACGTCGGCTTCGTCGTCGGCGACCGCGACAGCAGACCCGCTCGAGGACCCGCCCGGGATCAACGTCGGGTCGAGCGGGTTGGTCGGCGTGCCGAACCACGGATTCGTGCCCAACGGCAAGACGGCGAGCTCGTGCAGGTTGGCCTTGCCGACGATGCGGGCATCAGCCGCTCGCGCGCCGGCCAGGCACGGCGCATCTCGTTCGGCCGGCCGGGCCAGCCGCTCCAGGGCTCGCGATCCACCCGTGGTCGGAATGCCCGCTACGTCGATGATGTCCTTGACGGCGACCCGCGGACCGGTTCCCGTCGCTTCGAGGCGGGTGATGAAGGTGCCCACCGGCGAACCGTAGCCGTCGCGCCGCAGGGATGTGACACTCGGCGCGGGAGGTCGTATGGACCTGCCTGACGAGCAAGTCGGGTACGACGACGAGCTGTCGCCGGCCGATGCGTCACGCGCGCGTTGGGTCGCCGGAGCCGTCGCCCTGGTCCTGCTTGTCGGCGGCATCCTCATCGCCCGGACGACCCCGCATCACGCCCACCGTCACGCAGCGGCCCAGCCGCCGATCAACGGACCGGCGCCGGCCGCGGAAACCAAGCACGTGCACCTCGGCACCATCTTTCTGGAGCACTTGCCCGAGTGCACGACGACTGACCACCTGCATCGGCTGACGGTCGCGTTGGGTGTCACGAACCTCGGCGCCCGGACGTTGCACCTCGTGAGCGCGGCGGGCGTCACGAGCGATCCGTTCGCCGTCCGGCCGACCGCGCAGTCGCTGGGCCGGCTGCCGTGTGGCGTCGTACCCGCATCGGACACGGTGCAGATCCGACCTGCGGCGGTCGCCGTCGTGCGCTTGCATTTCTACGTCACGGATAAATGCCCGCGGACCGCGCTCGTCTCTGCGCGCATCGGATTCGACGGCGGACGTGCCGGCGTCGTCCACGCCGACTCCTCCGAACTCGCCAACCTCGCGGAACTCGACTTCTCCCAGTGCACCTAGGGCAGGACGACGGCGCGGCCGTTGAGGGTGCCGGCGCGCAGCCGCTCGTAAGCCTCGGCGACGTCGTCGAAGGCGAACTGCTCGACCTCGATCGTCACCTTGCCGGTCCGCGCGATGGCGATCACTTCGTGTAACTCGCGGATCGGCGCGCCCTGCGGGTTGAAGATGTCGCAGTCATGCGCCGGCTGGCCGTAGCGCACTTGCGCCGTACCCATGCCCGCGCCGACGAGTGCGATCGAGCCCATCTTCGCCGCGTTGCGCAGCGCAGCGTTCAGCGTCTTGTCAGTGCCGACGAAGTCGAGGACGGCGTCCGCGCCGTCGCCGCCGATCGCCTCGCTCAGCCGCCGCGACAGCCCATCGCCGGCCGGGATGACGTCGTCCGCGCCGAGTGCGCGCGCGGCATCGAGCCGCTCTTCGCGCGCTTCGACCGCAACGATTCGCGCCTTAGTCTGCAGCTTCAGCCACTGCACGGCATAGGCCCCGAGACCGCCAACGCCGATCACGACCGCAGTCGCCTCGCCGACCGACGCGGCGGCGTCGATCTTCGGTCGCACCCGCTGCACCGCGTGGTACGACGTCGCCCCCGCGTCCGTCAGCGGCGCGGCGACCCGCGGGTCGAGATCACCGAGCGGCACGATCTCCCGCCGGTCCGCGGCGATGTATGACGTCAGCCCGCCGTCAACGCCGAACCCGCGGCCTTTCCACGTGTTGACGCAGTAGTTGTCGGCGCCTTGGCGACACCAGCGGCAGGTCCAGCACGGCGACATGCACGCGACGGCGACGGCGTCCCCGACGGTGAGGTCGGTCACCTCTGCGCCGAGCGCCTCCACCCAGCCGGCGATCTCGTGGCCGAGCGTGAACGGCACCTCGTACGGCAAAACCCCGGCCGGAGACTCGAGGAACAACACGTCCGAATGGCACAGCCCGACGCCGCCGACCCGCACGAGAACCTGCCCGGGCTCCGGCTCGGGGACTCCGACGTCGGCGAATCCGGGCTGTTGCCAGTCGAGCAGCCGATATGCCCGCATCGCGCTAGCCATGTTGCGCATCTTGCCGCACGGCCCGGCACGCGCCGTTAACGTCGGCTCATGCGAGTGGTCGTTCTCGGCGCCGGCTTCGGCGGTCTCGAGCTGACGACCCTCCTGTCCGACGAGTTCGGCGACGACGTCGAGATTGTCCTGATCGACCAGGCCGACCACTTCGTGTTCGGGTTCTCGAAGCTCGACGTCATGTTCGGTCGTACGACGGCCGCGCAGGTCCGCCATCCGTATCGCGACATCGTCAAGCCGGGTGTGCGGTTCGTGTCCTCGACCATCCGCGCCATCGATCCGGCGAGCAGGCACGTCACGACGGACGACGGCGAGTTCGTCGCTGACATCCTTGTTGTCGCGCTCGGGGCCGACCTCGACCCGGGCGCGATCCCCGGACTCGTCGAGCATGGGTACGAGTTCTACACGCCGGAAGGCGCGTTCGCGCTTCGCGACGTCCTCGCCGCATTCGCCGGTGGGCGCGTCGTTGTCGGTGTGACGTCCACGCCGTTCAAATGTCCACCCGCACCCAGTGAGACGGCGCTGCTCATGCACGACCTGCTCACCGAGCGTGGCCTGCTCGACTCGTCGTCGGTGTCGCTGGTCATGCCGCTGGGCGTCCCGATCCCGCCGTCGCCGGAGGCGTCGGCCGCCCTGCTCGACGAGTTCTCCCGCCGCGGCATCGACTGGCACCCCGACTGTCTGGTCCGGGTCGTCGATGGAGACCGACGCGTGCTCGCCCTGGCTGACGGCGACGAGATTCCGTACGACCTGTTCCTCGCCGTCCCGCCGCACAGGGCGCCCCAGGTAGTCGTCGACGCCGGCCTGACGACCGATGGCTGGATCGCGGTGAACCCGATGACGTTGGAAACGTCATACCCAGGTGTTTATGCCGTCGGTGACGTCACCAGCGTCGGCACACCCAAGGCGGGTGTCTTCGCCGAAGGCCAGGCGACCGTTGCAGCCGCCCGCATCGCTGCGCAGATCCGCGGCGACGATCCGGCGGCGACGTATGACGGCCACGGCATCTGTTATCTCGAGTTCGGTCGTGACGCCGTGGCCAAGGTCGACGTGACCTTCCATGCGGGTGAGCGCCCGGTGGGGAGCATGGAAGGTCCGTCGCTTCAGCTGGTGCAGGACAAGGCGCTGTTCGGCAGAGGCCGCATCAAGCGGTGGTTCGGCACCGGCTGATGCCGGTTGTTACATCGTGCTCGTCGGCAGGTCGTAGATCTGGTGGCCCTGCCGGGTGTCGACCGAGATGCGGCTGAAGAGGGGTCCATACTTCGCGGTCTTCACGACGCGGAACAACGTGAACTCGGCGGGCACCTTGTGGAACTTGCCGGCGGCGCAGTTCGGCTCGCAGTCGTTGTAGTAGAACGTCGCGGTGCCGTGCGCGGTCTTGGCGGTCCACCACTTGTACGACGCGTGCGTCATGCCCTGGTTGGCGTCGGCGCAGAAGAAGATGTAGCGGGTCGGCTCGAACTTGGCAGCCGTGCAGGACGAGATGACCTTGACCTGCGGAGTGGTCGCGGGTGCGGCGATGGCGCTGGATGCCGGGAGCAGCATCGCCGCGGTGGCCGCGGCCGTGGCGCAGAGGGCAGTACGGATGGACATGGAACCTCTCTTGTCGTGGTGGGTAACCGCCGGTTGGACGCGCGACGCCGGTGTTTGGTTACCCCCCGATTAGACAACCGCTACGGTCCGGACGTGAGTGATTCGCCCGTAGCGCTCGTGACCGGCGCAAGTCGTGGCATCGGTCGAGCGTGCGCACACGCGTTGGCCGCCGCCGGGTTCGACCTCGCCCTCACGGCCCGCACCGTCCGCGAAGGCACCGGCATCGACGACTCCGACACCGGAGCCGGCGTCATTGTCGAGGGCAGCCTCGAGCGCACCGCGGCCGAGGCGAGTGAGCGTGGCGCACGTGTTGTGACCGCGCCGGCCGACCTGCTCGACCACGACTCGCTCCGCGGCGCCGTGACCGCGGCCGTGAACGAGTTCGGCCGACTCGACGTCCTGGTGCTCAACGCGGTACACACCGGCCCGGGCAGCATGCTGCGGCTGGCGGAGACACCGCCCGAGCTGCTCACCACCAAGCTGGCGGGCAACGCGGTCGCGCAGCTCGTCCTGGTGCAGGCAGCGCTTCCCACCATGCTCACGCAGAACAGCGGGCGGATCATCGGCATCACGTCCTACGCCGCGACCCACGACCCGCCTGCCCCGGTCGGCGAGGGCGGTTGGGGCTACGCGTATGCGGCGTCGAAGGCAGCGTTCCATCGGCTGGCCGGGCACATCGCCGTCGAGTTCGGACCGAGTGGCATCGTGGCCGTCAACGTCGATCCCGGCCATGTCACGACCGAGCGCATGCAGGCCAACGCGGCTCGGCTCGGGCTCGAAGGGCGCTACCGCGGGGCCCCGCCCTCCGCGCCCGCCATGGCAGTCGCCTGGCTCGCCGCGACTCCCGAGGTTGCCGAGTTCAACGGCCAGACCGTCGACGGCCTGAAACTCGTCCTCGACCGCGCACTCCACCCCGACTGGCGCTAACGAGTGGATGTGTCGACGGGGAGGGTCGACGACCACTGGACGTGCACCTCGCGGCGGCTGAGCAGCCATGGCCCGGCGGTGCGCGCGAACGTGTCGACGTAACGGATGTAGAGCACCCGGTCGATCCGTCCCTTGCTGCCGTCCTCGACGTGATGCGCCACGCAGAGCGTCTCGCCGGTCGCATGAGCTCCGTCGACCGACGACGAGTGACTCGAGATGGTGTGGTGCGTCGCGACGTACCGCGACAGAGCACTGATCGCTTTGGCGATCGCCGCGCGCCCTACGTGCTCGCCGGTTGGCTCACCCGATTCAGGGTTCAGCCACGTGGCCAGCACGCCGTCGTCGGTGAACAGCTCCGCCACTGCCGCGCCGTTGGCGTGGTCGACCCCCTGCGCATAGCGCTCCACCAGCTCATGCAGCTCGCGGTGCTCGCCTGCGGTCATCGGGCGGCCTCCTGGAAGGCGTGAGCGAAGCCTGTCACGGCGCCTTCGGCAGCGCGCGGGGAGGGTGCGAGCGACGCTGCGTTGACGTAGACGTTGGTGACGCCCGCAGCGACGAGGCTTGGCATGTGCTCCATCGTCGCTCCGATGTCCACCGTTTTGTCGTCGCGGCGGACCAGCGGGATCGGCGCCTGTATGTCGATGGCACGTTCGGTCGCCGCTCGCAGCCGGTCCGCACCGGCGCGAATGTCGTCCAGAGTGGCGCCCATGATCGGGATCCAACCGTCACCGAGCTCAGCGACCCGCCGCACGGTCCGGGCGCTCATCGTGCCGGAGAACCACACCGGCAGCCGCTCCTGCACCGGTTGCGGCGAGCAGAAGACGTCGTCGAACGAGACCGTGGACGAGGAGTACGACGCCGGCAGTCGTGACCACAGCTCGCGGCACGCGCCAATGGTGTCGTCGAGAAGCCGTCCGCGCTCGGCGAAGTCGAGCCCGGACGCGTCGTACTCCTCCCGTTGCCAGCCGACACCGACACCGAGGTCGACGCGACCACCGGAGAGCAGGTCGAGCGTGGCGACGGTTTTCGCGAGCACCGGCGCCGGGCGAAGTGGAGCGATGATGATGCCGGTGGCGAGTCGCATGCGCGACGTCACTGCGGCGATCGCGGTGAGGCAGGTGAGCGGCTCGAGCCACGGCGCGTCCGGGTCAGTGGGGAAGCGTCCCCACACGTAGGCATCGGTGTGGCGACCCATGAGCACGTGGTCGGTGACCACCACGCGGTCGACGCCGGCTTCCTCGGCCGCGCATGCGACGTCGAGGAGCGCGGACCAGTCCCCGCCGGCCCAGCCGCCGAAGTTAGGCAGGCCCAGGCTCAGCCCCACTGGCCCTCGGCTCACCACCCCACGAAGTCGCTCGCTGCGCTCACGACTCCGCGGGGGCCCCAGCATATCTGACACCCTTTCAGATATCGTCCGGACATGGCATCTGGCCCGCACCAAGTAGCTGAATTGCATCGGCCGGCGTTCATGCCGGACCTGCTTGTCGCCGCCCTCGCGCGGCACGCAGACAAGCCGGCCGTCTACCTCGGGGACGAGGTCCTGACCGCTGCTCAGGTCGCCGCCGAGATGAGCCGCTACGTACAGGCCTATGCGTCGCTCGGCATCAGCGAGCACCACCCGATCGCGATGTTGTCGAAGAACCGGCCGGAAGTGCTGTTCACGATGGGCGCCAACATGCTGACGCCGTGTCGTAGCACGTCGCTGCATCCGATGGGCTCTGTCGACGACCAGGCCTATGTGCTGGAAGACGCCGGCGTCGAGACGCTCGTGTTCGACCCGACCGGCTTCGAGGACCGAGCGGCTGAGCTGCGCGAGCGCGTTCCCGGGCTGAAGACGCTGCTCTCGCTCGGCCCGAGCGAGGTCGGCACCGATCTGATCGCTCTAGCGAAGACGTTCGACGCCAAGCCGCTGCAGGCTCCCGTCGTCGATCCGGAAGAGGTCACGGGTCTCACCTACACCGGCGGCACGACGGGCAAGAGCAAGGGCGTCATGCAGACCTACCGGTCGGGCGCGACGCTCTGCCAGATCCAGATGGCCGAGTGGGAGTGGCCGGAGGAGACCCGCTTTCTGATCTCCACGCCGCTCTCGCATGCAGGTGCGGCCTTCTTCGTTCCGACGCTGCTGCGCGGTGGGTCGATCGTGGTCCTTCCCGGTTTCGAGCCGACGGCGGTGCTCGAGGCGATCCAGAAATACCGCATCACCGCGACGATGCTCGTGCCGACGATGCTCTACATCCTGCTCGACCATCCGAAGCTCGCCGACTATGACCTGTCGAGCCTGGAGACCGTCTACTACGGCGCGTCCGCGATGTCGCCGACGCGACTCAAGGAAGCGATCGGCAAGCTCGGCTCGATCTTCTTCCAGTTCTTCGGCCAGTCCGAGTGCGGGATGACGATCGCGGTGCTCAAGAAAGGCGAGCACGACGTCAACGACATGGCGCGGCTCGCGACCTGTGGCCGTGCGGTGCCGTGGCTGAACGTCGCGCTGCTCGACGACGACCTCAACGAAGTGCCGGATGGCGAACCTGGCGAGATCTGCGTCCGTGGGCCCCTCGTCATGAAAGGTTACTGGAACAAGCCGGAGCAGACCGAGGAAGCGCTCAAAGGTGGCTGGCTGCACACCGGTGACATCGCGCGCAAGGATGCGCAAGGCTTCCTGACGATCGTCGACCGTAAGAAGGACATGATCGTGTCCGGCGGCTTCAACGTCTTCCCGCGCGAGATCGAGGACGTCATCTCGACCCATCCCGGTGTCGCGCAGGTTGCGGTCATCGGTGTGCCGGACGAGAAGTGGGGCGAGGCCGTGAAGGCGGTCGTCGTACGACGTCCCGACACCGAAGTGTCCGCTGACGAGCTGATCACCCTCGTCAAGGACCGCAAGGGTGCTGTGCACCAGCCGAAGTCGGTCGACTTCGTGGACGCGATCCCGTTGTCCGCGCTCGGCAAACCCGACAAGAAGGCGTTGCGCGCGCAGTACTGGTCCGCCTCCGACCGCCTGGTCAACTAGCTGCGTAAGTGGTGGGACAAGTCGCCGATGTGATCGATGGCGTAGCGCCGTTGGGTGAAGTGCCAGGTGCCGTCTGCGCTGCGCGTGAACGTGTCGAGGTACCGACCGGTGACGATCGGACGCAGCGGCAGCTCTTCGGTGCCCTGGAAGACGACGTACGACGAGGAAACCTGGGCGATGCCCGCCTGCTCGTCGACATCGATGACCGGGTTGGCCGTGACGTGACGCGTGCGCGGCGATCCGTCATACAGGATCGTCTGGCGATCCCACATCGTGCGCATCTCTTCCGCTCCGGTGGCGAAGACGTTGCCGTGCTCGTCCGCAAGCGTCGCGTGCGCGAACAGCTCGGCCAGGCTGGCGAAGTGACCGGCGTCCATCAGCTCGCAGTAGCGGCCCAGCAGGTTGCGGATGGCCTCGTGTGCGTCGCTCATAGTCGAGACATTCGCACATGACGGCGATGTCCTACGAGCTCACGCAAGAAGACGTGCTCGGCGTGCCGATGACGGTGTTCAAGGAACGGCACCGCTCGCTGCGCGAGCTGTTGGCGGCGTCGCAGGTGTATGGGGACCAGGACTACGTCGTCGACGGCGACCGGCGCATCAGCTATGCCGACCACCTCGCGGCGGTCGGTCGGGTGGCGGCCTGGCTCGCGACGAAAGGCGTCGGCAAGGGCGACCGGGTCGCGATCCTTGGCTGGAACTCGATCGAATGGGTCGCCTCGTTCTGGGCCACCGTGTCGCTCGGTGCGATCGCGGTCGGGCTCAACGCGTGGTGGTCGCCCGCCGAAGTCGCCCGGGCGCTGGCTGACTGCGAACCGGCGTTCGTGCTCGACGAGATGCATGAGGTCGCGGCACTGATCGAAGGCGAAGCGACGCCGCTGCCGGATGTCGTGATCGACGAGGACGACCCGGCCGTCATCCTCTATACGAGCGGCACCACCGGGAGGGCGAAGGGCGCCACCCACTCGCATCGGAACGTCATCGGTTTGGTGCAGACCCAGCAGCACCTGATCAGCCAACGACTTCCACCAGGCGTGACCTTGCCGCCGGCGCGGATCCTCCACAGCACCCCGCTCTTCCACGTGGCCGGTCTGCACAACGGTGTCATTGCGGGGATGGGTGTCGGGTCGGCGACGATCTGGCAGCCGGGTCGGTTCGATGCCGGGAAGACCGTGCGGCTGCTCGAGAGCGAGCGCTGCACGTCCTGGTCGACGATGCCAACGACGTTGTGGCGCGTGCTGCATCATCCGGTCGCACCGCAGATCGATGCGAGCAGGTTGCAGCACATCGGTGGCGGCGGCGCCGCGTGGTCACCCGCGCTTCAGCGAAAGATCCGCGAGGTCTTCGGTCCGCAGGTCACGTGGGGCATCGGCTATGGGCAGACGGAGTGCACGGCGCTCGCCACGTCGGCGTCATACGCCGAGCTGCAGGAACACCCGACCACCGTCGGCCGGCCCGTGGCAACGGTCGAGGTGAAGGTCGACGCGGGGGAGATTCTCGTCCGCGGTCCGTTGGTGATGCTCGGCTATTGGCGGAACGGCGAAGCCACCCGCGCGGTGATCGACGACGACCGGTGGTTGCGCACGGGTGATCTCGGCGAGATCAAGGATGGCTTGCTCTATCTGTCCACCCGGCGTACCGATCTGATCCTGCGAGGTGCCGAGAACGTCTATCCGGCCGAGATCGAGAACTGCCTCGAGGAGCACCCGTCTGTCGACGAGGTGGCGGTTGTCGGGATCCCGGACGACGAGTTCGGTCAGCAAGTTGCCGCCGTGATCGTGCCGGCCGAGGGAGTCGCACTCGACGAGGCTGAGCTCACGGCATTCGTGAAGGAGCGGCTTGCCTACTTCAAGGTGCCATCCCGGTGGGTTTTCCGGGATGCGCCGATGCCGCGGACGGCGACCGGCAAGGTCGTGCGCGGCGAGGTGCTCAACCAACTAGGAGAACAGTCATGAGCCTTCCGTCCAACTACCCGCTCGAGACGTTCGGCGTCGAGGACTATCCGATGAAGGTTGGCTCGATGCTGCTCACGCTCGTCGACCCGCATCGCGGTTACGAGGCGGCATACAACCGGTGGTACGAGCGCGACCACTACATCGCCGGCTGTCTGATCGGCCCGCACAACTTCGCCGGATCGCGCTGGGTAGCCACGCGCGAGATGAAGGATCTGCGCTGGGGCGCAGTTCCTCCGGGCTCCGCTTCCGCGACCGCTAATGCCGTGGCAGATCCGATCGATGCCGGGTCGTATGTCGCCATCTACTGGATGGAGAAGGGCCACCACGAGGACTGGGACAAGTGGGCGCTCGATCAGGTGCGCTGGCTCTACACCAACGGTCGCGGCTTCAACGAGCGCTCGCATGTGCACACCGTGACGTTCGACTATGTCGGTTCGACCTACCGCGACGCCGATCCGGTGCCGGTCGAGCTGGCGCTCGACCATCACTATCCGGCGATTGTCGGCGTCTGGCTTGACGCGCGCTCCGGTGACGCGGCCGAGTTGCACGAGCGACTGGCCGGCCCGCTGAAGGAGTTGCTCGACGGGTCGTCGATCGAGATCGCGTCCGACTGGACGCCGCGACCGGAGTTCCGCAACTCGCGCGACAGCGCGCCGATGTCACTCGGAACGCCTGGCGGCCAGGAGAACCGCGTGTGCCAGCTGTTCTTCGTCGACGGCGATGTCCGGGACTCGCTCCCGCGCTTCCGCGACTACACCGACCTGCTAACGGCCGACGGAGTCGCCGACACGTTGTTGGTCGCCCCGTTCCTCCGGACCAACGTCGGCACCGACGACTACGTCGACCAGCTCTGGTAAAGCGTGACGGCGACACGATCTTGTCGTCGAGCGTCAGGTGTGTGGACCGGCCTTGTCGTCGACGAGGTTGCCCCCATGGCCGGCATGATCGCCGTTGGGATAGGCCTTGAAGCAGATGAACCCGTTCTGGTTCGTGTCGATGACGCCGAAGATGTCTGCCACCGCGGGGTCGATTGCCGCCAGCGTAGGTTCGTCGTACAGCGTGTAGCTGTCCGTGCATCGCCCGACTTGAGGGGTGGCGCCGGCCATTCCCGGCAGCGTGATGACGGTCCCGATCGACACGGCTGCAATGACTGCGACACGCAGGATCCTCATGTGAACCTCCTACCCCTTGCGTCCTGCCCTGGCAGACGACAGCGTGCGCCTACGGTGCCGGTGCTGTCTCGGAAATGGCTAAGTTGCGCTCTTGGTCGGCTTGTCGCCCGCGCGCACTTTGGCAACCTGTCGTCTGTTCGCGGTATGGCGGCAGCGATCCGGCAAGATTGACCGGATGCAGCATGTAGTTGTCACCGGCGCGGCCGGGGGTTTGGGCTCGGCGACCGTACGACGCCTTGCCACCGGCGGCTGGCAAGTGTTCGCCGCAGACCTGGACTCCCCGGCGTTACACGACCTTGCGACCGACCGCGTCATACCGATCCCTGTCGACGTCACCGATGAGACCAGCGTTGCGACGCTCGCTGGTCGCGTCTCCGCGGAGACGTCGCGCCTCGACGCGGTCGTCAACTTCGCCGGCGTGCTCGGCATCGGGCCGCTGGTGGAGATCGATCCGGCCTACTTCCGCCGCGTCCTCGACGTCAACGTCGTGGGCGGGTACCTGGTCAACCGCGCGCTGTTTCCGCTCCTGGCCGACGCGCGCGGGCGGATCGTCCTGCTGTCGTCGGAGACGGGTTGGCAGACGGCGATGCCGTTCAACGGCCCCTACGCGATCTCGAAGCATGCCGTGGAGGCGTATGGAGACGCGCTACGCCGCGAGGTCGCCATGCTCGGCGTCGACGTCGTGAAGATCCGGCCGGGTGCGTTCAAGACGGGCATGGTCGCGGGCATCACGGACCGATTCGACGACATGGCCGCGCGGTCCGAGCACTACAGCAAGGTGCTGCAGCTCGCGAAACGGCGGATTCCGCAAGAGGAACGGCGCGCCGGCAACCCTGAGGACCTCGCCGCGCTGATCGAGAAGGTGCTGACCGTACGCCGGCCGCGACCGGCATACCGGATCCACACCAACCCGCAGGCGGCCGCCCTCAGTGCGCTGCCGACGCGCGTCGTCGACCGACTGCTGCTCGCAGCCTTTTCACGCGCCAACCGCTAACGCGCTAGCTCCAGAACTCATCCGCCTCGTACTGGTCGAGCGGCGAGTCCCAGAACTCGACGACCTGACCGTTGCGGAGGTGGAAGGTGTGCACATCCTGGCCGGTGAACGACTTGCCGTTGCGCGTGCCCGTGCCGGTCACGAGCGCGATGCCGTGGTCGTCGTTGGCGAGGATGTCGTGCACCTCGATCTTCGACGTCCCGTCACTCAGCTCCATGAGCTTGCCGAAGAAGCCGAAGACCTGGTCGCGTCCCTTGTAGTCGCCGGAGATCGGGCTGCGGCCGGCGATGTGCCAGAGGATGTCGTCGGCGAACAGCTCGGTGAGCACCGCCAGGTCACCGGTGTCATAGGCGCCGTAACCCTTGCGGAGAAGCTCGACGTTCGGGTGCTCGGCCATGGGCCACCTCCAAGTCGGGAGGCTGATGCTAAAGCGACGGTGTCAACCGCGTCTCGCGTTTGCGGTGACAGGATGCTGACCGAGGAGTAAACATGCTGCGTCTTGTTGGTGCGGGTTTGGGACGAACCGGTACGGCGTCGCTGAAGGCGGCGCTCGAGCGGCTGCTTGGGGCGCCGTGCTACCACATGATGGAGGTGTTCGGGCACCTCGATCACGTGCCGATCTGGCATGCGGCGATCCAGGGCGAACAGGTCGACTGGTCCCAGGTGCTCGAGGGTTATGCCGCCATCGTCGACTGGCCCGGCGCGGCGTGCTGGCGGTCGATCTCCGCCGCCTATCCGGACGCGATCGTCCTGTTGTCAACCCGTGCGGATGCCGAGACCTGGCATCGCAGCGCCAAGGCGACGATCCTCGGTGACGTCTCCGAGGAAGACAAGGCGGCTCGGCCGGAGCTACATGCGTTCGGCGACATGGTCGGTGACATGTTCGCCGCCTTGGACCCCAACTGGCGCGATCACGATGCTGCGGTGGCGGCATACGAGCGCCATAACGCGGCGGTTCGAGCCGAAGTTCCGGCCGAGCGCCTCGTCGAGTGGCAACCGGGCGACGGCTGGGAGCCGCTCGCCCGCGCCCTTGGCGTCGACGCACCGGATGAACCCTTCCCGCACACCAACACGACGGAGGAGTTCCTCGCCCGCCGCAACGAGCAGCGCGAAGAAGCCGAGCAGCGGTCGCAGCCGTGACACTTCCACTGTTCCCGTTGGGAACCGTGCTGTTCCCCCGCGCGCTGCTGCCCTTGCACGTGTTCGAGCCGCGCTACCGCGCCATGGTGAGCGACCTCATGGCTGAGTCGCAGCCTTGGTCCTTCGGCGTGGTCGCAATCCGCGAAGGCCACGAGGTCGGTGCAGCCAGTGTCAAGTCACTCCACGAGGTTGGATGCGCCGGGATCATCATGCAAGTCGAGCGGTTCCCCGACGGTCGACTGGCCATGGTGCTCGCCGGTGACCGGCGCTTCAGGATTCGCGAGCTGGACGAGTCGCGGCCCTATCTGCAGGCTGACGTCGAGTTCATCGACGAGCCGTCGCTCGCCGACGTCCCGGCCGATTTGCTGACCGCGGTGCGCGAGCGGTTCGTCGACTACTGCAGCGCACTGGGCGCACCCGACGCGGCATCGCAACTTCCCGACGGCCCAGCGGATTATTCGTTCGCGGTTGCCGCGACGATGGTGCTGCCGCTCGCCGATCGACAGGCGCTACTCGAGTCTCCGGACGCTGCGCAACGGTTGCGCGCCGAGGCGGGGCTGCTGTCGCGTGAACTGGCCCTGATCCGGACCGGCACGATGCCGGTTACGCAACCGCGACTGCGGCCCTACAGCCAAAACTGACGCATCAGGCCACGCCGGAGAGGAAGACCGCACGCAACAGGTCGGTGCGCCCGCGCAAGTCTTCCGCCGGTCCGCTGAACCGCACGTTGCCACGCTCGAGGAAGTAGGCCCGATCGGCAACCTCGAGGGCGAGATCGACCTGCTGCTCCACGATGACGACACCGATGCCGTCGGTGCGCAGTGCCACGACGGCGTCGAGCAGTTCGGCCACGATCGCCGGCGCCAAGCCGAGTGACAGCTCGTCGATCATCAGCACTCTCGGTTGCGCCATCAATGCGCGCGCCAGTGCCAGCATCTGCTGTTGTCCGCCCGACATCGTGCCCGCTAGCTGAGTGCGGCGTTCCGCCAACACGGGAAAGCGTGCCAATGCTTCGTCGATGCGGACGTGACGCTCGCGCCGCGGCAGCATGGTGGCGGCCAGCCGTAGGTTCTCCTCCACGGTCAGACCTGGGAACGTCGCCCGACCGCCCGGCATCTGCACCAGGCCGCGCGCCACCCGCCGACTCGAATGCATCCGCGAGATGTCAACGCCGGCCAAGCGAACGGCGCCCCGTCGCGCCGGTAGCACGCCTGACGCTGCGCGCAGCAGGGTCGACTTGCCTGCGCCGTTGGTGCCGAGCAGCGCCACGACCTCGCCCGGTGAGACGTCGAAGTCGACGCCGTCGAGCACGGTCACCGACCCGTAGGCGACCGACAGGTCGCGGACTTCGAGTACGGCGGTCATAGCGCGCTCACCGAGCCCACGACTTTTCCCGCGGCATCAACAAGATCGACGCGCTCGACGCCGGCGGCGCCGCTGCGCACAGCGAGCCAGCTGCCGTCGGTCTGCGGGGTGATGTCACTGACCTCGCCGTCCCACCATTGCACGCGCACGCGCGCCGCCGAGGTCTGCCCGTAGGTCATCGACAGCGCCGGCACTGGTCCGTGTCCTGCCGTCGTCGTCCACGCCGCTTGGGTCGCGGGCGGTGCAGGCATCGGCTGGACCGAGAGCCAGCCCTTGCGGCCACGGTAGGCGACGACAACGCCCAGTCGTTCGTCGGCAGTGTCGACGAGCAGCACGTGAACGTTGGCGATCGGTACGTCGTCCGCGAGTCGAGACGAGCTGGGTATCACCCCGGCTGCTGTCGTGGCGCCGGTTGGCTCAGCCGCGATTGCGACCACCCCGGCGCAAAACGTCCCGGCGATCGCAGCGGCGAGACCTCGATGGATCAGTCGGCGCTTCATCCGCGGAAGTACCTGTCGGCTGCTGCCGCCGTCATGGCGAGCAGGCGACGTCGGACCGGCCCGGCGACGGGAAGGCGCAGCGTGCCGAACGACATTGCGAGCGCAACCGCCAGGCCGAGCAGCACCGGCCACCACGGCCAGATGTGCGGAAGTTCGACCTCGCTTGCCTGACTCGTATAGAGCGGAGCGACGGCCGGCGCGGCCGTTGCCGAGGGCGCCGTCATGGCGCCGGCCACCGACGTCGTGGGTGTATATGGCGGACCCAGACCGCTTGTCTCCGGCGCAGCCGGCCGTGCAGTCGGGGCGGGCGTGACCGGGAGACGCAGCTGCCCGAGCGAGTCGCCGACCGCGACCGAGACCTCGCCGGACAGCATGGTCGCGGCCAGGTAATAGCTCTGGTTGGCATCGCTGCGGCCGATCAGCTGGATGCCGCCGCCCGTGACGGTTGCGCTGGATCCGTCGCGGCGATGGGTCGTCACCGGCTGCACGAGGCGGGCATCGAGATAGCCGCTTTCGGCGAATGCTGCGGCGACTACGGCTGCGGCCTGGTCGAGCTGGCCGAGGACGATGCGCGTCGAGTCGACCTCGACACCGTCTTGTGTGATGGCCACCGGCACCCCGGCGACGCTTGCCTCGCTCGCCGTGACGACTCCGGTTGCATGTGCGCCGCCGGCCCGGCCGGTCGTGCTCGCTGTGGCGGTGTAGGTCGCCGTGCCCACGGAGATGGGACCGAGCGACATTCCTGTCAGCGTCGACGTTGCCGTTGCTAACAGACGCGACCCGTCAAGTCGTGCGGTCGAGGTCGAGCTCATGCCACCGAATCCGAGACTCGCACCCGGAGCAGTGACGCCGGTCGCCGTTGCCCGAGCCGACGGAGCCTTGTCGGCGTGGGCGACATAGACCGCGTCGCCATCTGTCGTGCGCGAGTCGCGGCCGCTGTTGCGGTCCCGGGTAGACGCGTCGGCGGCGGGTCCGAGCGCCTGACCCGGAACGAACTGCTCCAGCAGGCCGAGGTCGGTTCGGGCTGCGCGTGCGCTCGCTGCCCGCGGCGGGTTGGATACGTCGGCGCGCGTGGTGAACAGACGCGCGGGGATCGGGCTGTCGTGACTGCCCACTTCCGGGTTCATCGGTACGGCGAGGGCGGTCGCGTCATACGCGCGGTGCGCCATCGTGGCAGCTGCGGCCGCGGGAAGAGGCGCCATCGCGATGACGCTTGTCGTGATCATCGCGCACAACGCGCCGGCGACGGCTTTCATCGGCCCGCCCCGGAGCGCGCGTAGCGGCCGTCGCCGAGATAGGAACGAATGACCTGCGGGTCGCTGAGCACATCGTCCGGGCTGCCGTCCGCGACAACTCGACCGAGATCCATCGCGACCACTCGCTTCGCGAGACCGCAGACGAACGGCACATCGTGATCGACGACGACGACAGCCGCCTCGCCCCGGATTCGCTGGATGAGAGCTCCGAGTGCGGCGACCTCGCTCTGCTGGAGTCCCGAGGCCGGCTCGTCGAGCAGCAGCAGCTGTGGTCGTCGACAAGCCAGCCAGGCGAGCTCCACCGCCCGGGTCGTGCCAAACGAAAGCTCGCTCACCAGGTGGTCCAGATAAGGGGTGAGATCAACGACGTCCATGAGGGTGTCGACAGCGGCCGCGGCGCGCCGCTCGTCGCCGCGTGCGTCCGACAGCTGCAGTCCTTCGGCGAAGACGCCGGCAGTGCAGCTTTCGTGGTGTGCTGACATGAGGACCTCGCGCACCGTGAGCGAGGGATAGAGCAGAGCGTCCTGGAACGAGCGGGCAATACCGAGTCGGGCTCGCTGGTAAGGCAGCAGTCCGGTGATGTCCCGTCCGAGGACGCGGACACGACCGGACGCGAGAGTCGCGAACCCAGACACGGCGTCGAGCAGCGTGCTCTTGCCCGCACCGTTGGGACCGATGAGTCCGACGACTTCCCCCGGCTGAACGCAAAGGTCGACGCCGTCAACCGCGGTGATGCCACCGAAGCGCACGGTCGCGCCTTCGATCGCGAGCATCGGCTCATCCACCCCCCTGGCGAACTTCGTGCATGGATCCGGACACGGTGAGCGCAACCTGTCCGCTTTGCTGCACAAAGTTGGGAAGCGGGTGGCGGCGCTGGACCAGTTTCTGGGCAGCGCCGACGAGACCGTCAGGGTTGCGCACCATCACGAGAACAATGCCAACGCCGATCGAGACGGTGACCCAGTCGTCGAGGGTGGCGAGGTTGCGCAGCGGCTCGGTCCCGGCGATGAGCGCGAACGCGCCAACGACGGCGCCGAGCGGCGATCGGATGCCACCGACCATCGCCAACCCGAATGCGCTCAACGAGAGGACGAAGAAGGAGAACTCGTCGCTTGTGTAGGCGCCGATCGTGTAAGCGAGCAGCGCACCCATCAGCCCCGCGGTGAACGCCGAGAACACAAATGCGAGCAGTCGATATTTCACCGGGTTGATGCCGGCTGCCGCGGCAGCGCGGCTGTTGTCGCGAACTGTGCGCAGGGCCCGTCCTGTCCGCGACCGCGCGAAGCCTGCGGTGAACGCGAACACGACACCGGCCACGGCGATGACGAATGCACCGAACACGTGGTCGCCCGCCAACCAGCTCGGCCGTAGCGCGACCATGCGCGCCCCACCGTTGGCCAGCCATTGCGTGTGGAACAACGTTTCGTCGAACGTCTGCGCCAGCGCGAGCGTTGCGACGGCGAGATACAACGCAGGCAGCCGCAACGCGGCGATGCCTGCCACCGCACAAACCGGGATCGTGCCCAACGCCGCCAATGGCACCGCCAGCGGCAACGCAAAGCCGAGCTTGGCGCCGAAGACCCACGCGAGGCAGGCGCCGACGCCGGCGAACGTGCCGGGCATCAGCGACACCTGTCCGGCCCAGCCGGTGAGTACGACGAGCGACAACCCGAGCAGCGCATACAACGTGGCCCGAGCGGTCACGAACGCCCAGAAGCCTGACATCGGGATCGTCGCGACAATCAGCAGGACCGTTCCCATCAGCCAGCCGGCTGGCGATCCGGAAAGCGGTAGGCGAACCCCGCGGCCGAACAGTCGGCCGTCGCCTTCGATCGCTCGCGCTTCTTGGTCGGACACGAACCTGCGCTCAATCCGCAGTAGTAGCAACACGAGGATCAGCACCGTGCCGAGTGCGGTTCCAAAGGCGTCGTATGGCGCCGGCGCTCCGGTGAGCTCCTGCTCGGCGATGCCGAGGCCGAGGCCGCCGATCAGCGCGGCCGGAAGGCTGACGAACCCACCGACAAGGGCGGCAGCGAAGGCTTGGATTTGCGTGCCCGACAGTGCGAGTGCGTTCATCGGGCCGAACGGCAGCAGCAGGACCGCGGCCAGCGCTGACGTCGCTCCGGCGATCGCCCACACGGCGGTCTGGATCACGCGGTCGTCTACACCGCCGAGTCGCGCGGCTAGTGGGTTCTGCGCGAGCGCCCGCAGCCGGATCCCGAACGATGTGCGCTTGACGAGCAGAGCAAGCGCGAGGGTGGTCGCCGCCCCCAGCGCGATGACTGCCAGCCGTTGGTCCGGGATGCGGACGCCCGCGAGCTCGAGCCCGTGGTTGAGCGGAAGAAGTGTGTGGCCGTAGGTCGTCGGTGTCGCGACGTGTGACCAGACGAGGCCGATCGCACCCTGCACGACACCGGCAAGCCCGAACGATGTCATGAGCTTGACGACCGGGGGCGCCGTCGCAACGAGGCGAAAGACCAACCAGTGGCTGGCGATCCCTAGCAGTGCGCCGCTAGCAAGCGCAATGGCGAGCGCACCGCCGACGGTGATCCCGGGAATGTGGTTGAGCAACGTGAAGTTGATGAAGCCCGCCAGCACGCCGATCGACGCGTGCGCGAGGTTGAGCACGCCAGTGGCGCGATAGACGAGGACGATCCCTGCCGCGAGCAGCGCGAACACCGCTCCGACCCCGAGGCCGAAGATGGCGTACTGAACCCACAACATCGCGCTACCCCGTCACCGGCGGCGAGACGGCGACGTACTGCCCGTTCCGGAGCCGAAGCAGCGTCGTGGCGGTGCCCCCCATGTGACGGTCCGGTGTGAACGTGAGTGGTGTCGTCGTACCGAGGTCCAGGTTGGTGGTGTGGTTCAGCTTGTCGATGAACGCACCACGATCGGGTTTGCCGACCTCGCCGAGGATCTGGACCAGGAGCTGCATGCCGACCCATGCCGCGAGCGTGTGACCGGTGATGCTGCCACCCGGATATCGGCGGTGCATGACGTCCACGAACTGCTTCATCTGCGGCGTGTTGCGTGTGGTGAACGACAGGCCCGCTGTCTCGGTGAGAACCACGTCGTCACACGTCGTGCCGCATGTCTGCGGCACGAGAAAGCTCCATGCCGCCTCGCCGATCCACGGCACCTGCCAGCCCTGCCGCGCAGCGGCGAGTCGACCGAAGACGAGCAGCACCGGGTTCGTCGCCAGCACTCCTTGCGCGCCGTGGTAGCGGAATCGCGTGACGATGCCGTCCATGTTGGTGGCAGCCTGTTCCTCGGCGGCGATGCTCGCGGTGTCGACGACTTGCACGCCTTCCTTCTGCAGCTCGTGCTCGACGAGTGGCAGGCCGTGCCGTTCGGTCGGTACGTCGAGGTAGGCGATCGCGACCTTCTTGAGGTGGGAATACTTTGCCACCATCGCAGCAAGAAAGTGGACGTAGAACAGACCCGGCGGTGCGGTGACGAAGTTGATAGGCGACAGGGCGTCGTTGTCTTGCGCCTCGCTGCCGCCCTGGATCAATGGCACGCCGTGTTGCTGCAAGTAGGGAACGACCGACTGGAAAGCGACGACCATCACGTAGGTGTTGACGATCGCGAACACGTGGTCCTGCTCGACCAGATGTCGCACCGCAGTCAGCGCGTCGTCCTGGCACGTCAGACAGGCGTTGTAGGCGACAAGCTGAAGTCGATAACCCGCGACGCCACCACGGGCATTGAGCTCGTCGATGTAGGCCTGCGTCGTACGAAGCACCGGCACACCCCAGTCCCGGTCGCCGCCTTCGAGTGGCAGCACCGTGCCGAGCTTGATGACGCCCTTCGACGCGGCGCTGCTCGGTACGCCGACCGGCGCGCCGCTGCTGGTGACGAGTGACGGTCCGGCGGAGGCTTGGGACGCAGGAGCCGGAAGCAGGCCGCCGACGTGTCGCTTTCCGGCCGGCAAGCCGGTGAGCCCGGGCACCGCGTTGCGTTCAGCTCCGGACGACACGGAACGTGAGTCGAACCGCACGGTGGCGGGTTGCGCGCAAGCGGAGGCGGCGAGCAGAACCAGCAACGCACCGGCTGTCCGTCGGCGCCAGTGCGTCCGGCCGAGCACGCTCTTAGGCTGCGGGTTCGACGCCGAGCGTCCGCGCGGTCGGCGAGGGCTCGACCTCGTCACGTTGCGGGAACGTGCGCAGGACGTGGTCGGCGAGGTTGATGGTGACCCCGAACCAGTACTTCTCGTTCCGGTAGTGGTGCAGCCGGTGGGCACGCCAGATCGAGCGGTAGTACCAAGACTTCGGCGTGTAGGTGGAGTGGATGAGGAAGTGTGTCCACTCGTAGAGCAGCAGCATGGCGTAACCCGTCACCATCCCGGTGACGCACTCGCGCAGTGTCGGCGTGATCAGCCAGTAGAACGGAAGCGAGAAGACAAGCAGCCGCAGAATGACGCCCTGCGGGATCAGGACGTGCTTGATGGCCTTGGGTTCCTGATGGTGGTAGCGGTGCCGCTTGGCGATATAGAGATCAATGGTTCGGTTACGCACTGCGAACGGCCGCAGGTGCAGCACCGTCACGTGGATGATCCACTCGGTGAACGGCTGCAGCCCCAGGATGATGCCGGCCACGACGAGGTCACCCCATGACCAGCCGCCGAGCGCGATCCGCAGGGCAGCGGCCGCGACCAGAAAAACTGCGACCGCTCTGCCGTTGAGGTAAGCCAGGAAGATGCGGAAGGCGGCGCCGAGCGTCAGACCTGGCTGCGTGTAGGCCGTCGGCTGGTCAGGCTGCGGGGGGCGAGCGGCGCGGTCGGCCGCGACTGAACTAGTCATGGTCCTTCTGTTGTAACCGCCGGTAACAGGTGAATCAAGACCCGTTGCCGCACTAATTCGCGATAGCGCCGGATTCCCCTCCAAGCCGGGTGGTTTCCGATTCGGCGGGGCGCGCACCCTGGTCGGGCAGGTGTCGGTGGGCCCAGACCCACAACGCGAGGTCGTAGCCGCCCTTCACCGTCCCGGCGACGACCAGCGGCGCGCCGATCGCGATGTTCTGGACGACGCCGGCGATGAGCGGACCGATCGGCCGGACCGTGTACCGGGCGGCGTTGGTGACCGCCGCGGCCGGAGTTCGCTCGGCCGGCGTCACGACGCTCATCACGAGCGCTTGCCTGGTGGGAACGTCCATCTGCGACAACGTGGTCCGAGCGAGTAACAGCACGACCGCGACCGGAAACGTCGGCGCGAACGCGACCGCTGCGAGCAGCAGGTTGCTCGGCAGATGCGTGCCGACCATTGTGGGGATGAGCCCGAACCGTCGGGCAAGCCGTGGCGCGAGCGCCACCGAGATCGCCTGCACCACAGACACCGCAAAGAACAGCCAGCCGAGCGCGGCGAGGGACACGTGGTACCGGCTGGCGAAGTAGTAGGACAGGAACCCGGTGGTGACCAGTCCGCCGCCGCCGGCGTCGACGGCGAACAACGCCGCCAGCCGACGTACCGTGCCTCGCGACGGTCCGAGCCGGGCGCTCGCGGCAGGAGCGTCCGCGAGCGTTGGCGGGCCGGGCGGCACCTCAACCGCGGCCGACAGCCGTGACGCGAGCAGCACGCCGGCGACACCGACGGGGACGAGCACCACGAAGAGCCAGCCGTGAACAGCCGAACCGCTGCCACCTCCTGGGCGGACGCCGGGCAACGCAGCGGCAAGCGCACCCAGAGCGCCGGCGCCGGCGCCGATCGCGTTGTACACGCCGTAGACGCGCGAAGTGCCGGCATCGTCAGCGGCGAGCATCGTCTGCTCGAGCGTGGTCGCTGGGCCGTTGTCGACGACGTCGGTGGACAGGGTGCCGGTCAGGGCGACGACGAGCAGCACCCAGAACGGTGCGCCCGCCGCGACGACCGCGCCGGCCGCCGCTACCCCAGCAAAGAACACGGCATAGCTGCGTCGCCTGCCGGCGCGGTCGGCGAGCCGTCCGACGACGAGCGAGGACAAGGCGGTTCCGGCGATCAGCGCTGTGAGGACGACTCCGACGCGCAGGTGGCTGTAACCGCGAGCCGCGAGCAGCGCGCCCAGCAAGACTGCCGTGAACCCGTAACCCGCCGCTCGGACAGCCTGTCCTGCGACGAGCAAGGTCGAATCACGGCCCAGCGGCCACCGGCCGGTCGTCATGCCCCTCGTGTTAGCACGTCATGGCTAGTGGGTGTTGGTCCAGGGCTGACGACATCCGTCGTTGCCATGGCCCGTGACGTTGCGCTTCTGACGATCAGAACGTGAAGGCGGTGTCCTCGGCGAGGCTGGTGAGCTGGTCGAGAGTCAGCGGTTGGTCGCCGTGCGCTTGCGTGCCGGCCTCCGGCCCGAACGGGTAGTTGCTCTCCTGCGCCTGTATGACGGTGCCGTCCGGCCGGTGCACCTCAGCGGTCAGCAGGATCAAGCCGGGGCCGGCCTTAACCTGACCGGTGCGCATAAGACTTCCGTCCGGCAGCTTCGTCTCCTCGCACTGTGCGGCTGGGTCGCACTCGCCGGTGAACGGCACTTGCTCGGTCGTCGCGTGTGTGACCTGCACGCCGATGTCGCCGTACCCGTTCGTCTCCTGGATGTCCACGTTGCCGTCGTAGTAGTTCGGGTGCCCGGGCTCGAGCTTTGTGGTCTCCTGCGCAAACGGGCGCGTGTAGCTGATGGTCAGCCCGAAACCGGTGACACGGTCATGCAAGTGAGTGCCGAGGCGTGCGGCAATGGCTTCCGGCTTCTCGGTGTAGTGGTACGGCGGACCGGCCGGCGGTTGCGCGGTGTCGTCGCTCGGCTGTTGCGCCGACGCGCCTTGCGGGCACACCTCGAGGATCGTCCGGCCGCCCTTCTTTTGGGGAAGCGCCTTGACCGAGGCATGCCCGCCGACCTTGCCGGACCGTATGAGCCGTGCGAGGGTGAGTTTCGCAGCCTTCGGCGGCGCCGAGATCAGGTAGCACCGCCCGGGCGAAGCGCTCGGAGTTGGCGTGGGCGATGGCTGGACCCCGACGCTGAATGAGTTGTCATTGCCGCCCGAGGCGAGCACCGGGATGACGACAGCGGCCGTCAAACCTGCCGCACCCGCGGTCCCGGCAACGGCCAGTGCCGTGTTGCGCCGGCGGCGGGCGCGGCGACCCGCGCTGACGACCCGCTCGATGTCGTCCGGTGCGTCCGGTTCGTCGGTGAGCATGAGCATGAGCCGGTTCTTGAGATCGGTCACGATGACTCCTCTGCGACTAACGCCGGATCGCCTAACAAGCTGCGGAGTGTGTTGAGGGCACGCGCGGTCTGGCTCTTCACCGTGCCTTCGGAACAGCCGAGCGCCTCGGCGGTCTGAGCCACCGACTCGTCCAGCCAGAAACGGAGTAGCAAGGTCGCCCGCTGCCGCTTCGGCAGGTGGGCGAGCCCCGCACGTAGATCGAGCAGCTCGTCGGTGTGACCAGGAGCCGCCGCGGCGTCCTCGAGGACGTCAACCGGTGACTCGCGCCGCCACGGTCGCCGCCGCTCGTCCAGATAGCAGCGGACGAGGATGCGATGCATGTAGCCGTCCGGTGGCTCGCTGGACCGGACGCGTGGCCAGGCGACGTAGAGCTTCACCAGCGCCGCCTGCACGAGGTCGTCGGCCTGGTGCCAGTCACCGCAGAGCAGGAACGCGGTCCGCCGCAGCGAGGGGCGTCGGGTGAGCGCGAAGGCGCGGAACGCGTTCTCGTCCGCCGTCGACATGCCCACGCTATGTATACGTAGCGGCTGGACCCCAGGTTGTCAGCGTCTCGTGTCCGATTTCGGCAGGATGTGGCGCCACCCGCGCCGAAGGGTGTCCCATGCTGACGCGCAGGTCTTTGGCCCTGTCCATCGTCGGATCCATGGTCGCCGCCACCCCGGCCATCGCCGCCGCCCACAACCACGCGGCGGCGTGGCAGCCGCGGCCCGCGACATACGGGATCGCGAAGACGACCAACGTGCCGATCAAGATGGACGACGGTGTCGTCCTCAAGGCCGACGTACTCCGGCCCGCTGCGAAAGACGGGTCGGCGGCTCCCGGCAAGTTCCCGGTGATCCTCGCGCAGACGCCCTACAACAAGAACTCGCCGCAGCTCAACTTCGAGAACGACTACCTCGTACAGCGCGGCTACATCCAGGTCATCGTCGACGTCCGCGGCACCGGCTCCAGCGGCGGCCAATGGGCATCGTTCAGCCCGCGCGAACAGAAGGATTACTACGAGTGCGCAGTGTGGGCGCACCAGCTCAAAGGTGGCGACGGCAACGTCGGGCTTACCGGCGGTTCGTATGGCGGCATCGACCAGCTGCTTACTGCCGCGCAGCATCCGCCGGGTCTCAAAGCCGAGTTCCCGATCGTTCCGATGGGCGATGCGTATCGCGACGTGTCGGTGAGTGGTGGTCAGGCCGACACTGCCTTCATCCCGTCGTGGCTCGGTCTCGTGACGGGCACTGGATTGCTGCCGTCGACCGACTCGCTCAGCGATCCTGTCGGTGCTGCGACGGCACTCGCCGATCACGTGCAAGGCGCAGCGAACTTCCAGGTGCCTGTCGTCGCGTCGGCGCTGACCGGGCAGCAGGTCGACGGGTACGACAGCGCGTATGACGGACCGTTCTACAAGGTGCGGTCGCCGCTGAACGTCGTCGACAAGATTGATGTCCCGACGTTTGTCGTCGGAGGCGAATACGACCTGTTCCAACGTGGCGAGCCGATGATCTACAACGCGTTGCATGCGCGTGGCGTCCCGTCGCGACTGCTCATCGGGCCGTGGACGCACTTGCAGGCCGGCTCGGCTGCCGACCTACCGGCGGATGGTGTGCCGGCGCTGACCTCACTCGAGCTGCGCTGGTTCGACCACTACCTACGCGGCGTGCCGGACCCGACACTCGACAAAGACGTTCCGCAGGTGGAGGCCTACCGCATCGGTGCAGGCCATTTCGAAGGCTCCACGGCATATCCGCCGAGCGACACGCGCTACCAGACCTTGTCATTGAGCGGCTCCGCATCGCCAGGGACACCCGGCGAGCTTGTTGCCGGCACGCCGAAGTCCGGCACCGGCACCGTGCCCTACATGCCCGTGGCCGGCATCTGCTCTGAGTCGAGCGAACAGTGGACAGCAGGTGGCGTGCCGCAGTCACCCGCCTGCACAGGTGACCACCGCGCCAACGACGACACCGGCGTCGTCTACGACTTCCCGGTAAGCCAGAACGCGTTGCGCATCGCAGGCACGTCGATGGCGAAACTGTTCGTGTCGACGACACGCAACGACGCCTTCGTCACGGCTCGCGTCGAAGATGTCGCGCCGGACGGGACATCAACGCCATTGTCGAGCGGTTGGCAGGTTCTGTCGTTACGTGCCGTCGACAGCGCGAAGTCGGCATACAGCAACGGCCTGATGATCCAGCCGTGGCATCCGGACACGCGCAAGTCGGTCCAGACGGTGACGGCGGGCAAGGTGTACGAGCTTGACGTCGAGATCTTCCCGACGTTGGCGAGTCTTGCGCGCGGGCACTCGTTGCGGCTGGCGATCCAGACCGCTGACGAACCGCACAGCAACGGTAACGCTCCGCAGGCGGCGAGCGCTGCCGGCGGCACGCTCACGGTCTACAGCGGCGGCACGCACAGGAGCGAGCTCGTCCTGGGTATCGAGAGGTAGGTAGCCGCTCCTCTTCCTCTTATCGGGTCGGAGGAGGAGGGGCTTCATGATGGGACGTTCAGCACTTTTGGTCACTGTGCTGGCTATCGGGGGCACGGTGCTCGTCGGTGCACCGGCCAATGCGCAACCGATCGACAAGGGTCATTTTCACGACAACTCCGTCGGCGACCCTTACGACTGCGAAGGCACTCCCGCTCAGGATTCCTTCGATGTCTCGGGCAACTTCCCGTTCAACCAGCGCGGGTCCTCGGATTTTCCGTACTACCGCGAAAGTGTGCACGGCACGGCCGTGACCACCAACCTGAACACTGGCGGCACCTACACCAACGTCTTCACCGCCAACACGACGGACCACACCATCACTGACAACGGTGATGGCACCATCACGATCACGGATTTCGCTTCGGGCACCTCGCGTTTCTACGACACGAACGGCAACTTCGTGCTCAAGGACAATGGTGAGATTCGCTTCGCGTTCGATGTCGACTACAACGGGACTCCGGGCAACCCGGACGACGACGTTTTGATCGACAACTCGTTCCGCATCGTGCGGTCGTCCACGGGGAACAGCGACTTGTCGGATCGCGATTTCTGCGCGGACCTTGTGCTGTTCACGAGCTAGGTGCAGTTCACGAGCTAGCGGCTGGCGACGAGGAAGCCGGTGTGGGTGTCGGTAGTGATCGGCCGTCCGTAGCTCGTCGCTAGCGCCGAAAGCTCGAACGTCTCGACACTCCACCCGTGATCGGTGAGCCAGCCGTCGATGTCTTCGATGCCGCCTTGCCACAGCGACGTCGCTTCGCTGGCGCCTGACTCAGCGCTTTGCGCCGCAAGCTGCATCGCGCTGCGTCCCTGTTCGCAGGACAGCCTGCTGCCCGGCGCAGACAGTCCGGCGACGGTGTCGAGCAGCCGCGCGGCGTCGTCGTGGGTGAGGTAGACGAGGAGACCTTCGACGAGCCAAGCCGTCGGCTTCGCGGGATCGAAGCCGGCGGCGGACAGCTTGCTCGGCCAATCTTTGGTCAGGTCGGCGGGTACGACGCTCCGTCGCGCTTGCGTCGTCGCGCCAGCGCCGGTCAGAACGTCATCCTTGAACGCCGTCATCTCCGGCAGGTCGATCTCGAACACGGCGGTGTCGGCCGGCCAGTCCAGCCGAAACGCCCGGGTGTCCAGCCCGGCGGCAAGAAGGACGATCTGGCGGACACCGTCACCCGCCGCGGCGAGCAGGTAGTCGTCGTAGAAACGCGTGCGAACGACGACATGTATGGCGATGCGTAACCCGACCGCTCGTGCTGCCTCGGTAGAGCGGTTCCCGTCGTTGGCATATGCCTCCGGCATCGCCGCGACAAAGGCTGCGGCGTACGGGTCGTAGAACAGCCGGTCCGGGCGTTCGCTTTCGCGCGAGCGAATCCGTGCGACGCCAAGCGCAGTCTTCGGGACTCCCGTGAGGGCCGACACCTCACCCACCGTTCTTTGCCGGGTCTAGCCAGATGTTGGTCAGATCGAAGCCGCCAAACATTTGTACGCCGACTGCGTTGTGTACCTGGGTCGCACGATAAAGCGGGATCCGCGGGTCGCTCAGGGGATACACGGGTGCGTCGTTCATGACGGCAACGTCGGCGCGATGCCAGATGCCTGCTGACTGGCTCGTCGTCGCGCGGGCGCCCTCGTCGATCAGCTGGTTGACGGCAGGATCGTTGAACAGCCCGAAATTGCTTGAGGCCGGCGGCAGGCTGCGTCCGTCGTATAGGGGACCGAAGAACGACAACGCGGCGTTTCCGTACCAGTCCGGTCCCCAACCGGCCACGGTGAGGTCCCAGTCGCCCGCTTGTGCGGTGGACGGGTTCTGCAGGTATTTCGTGTAGAAGTCCGCCGGTGGTACGGCTTTGCCGACGACCGTGATCCCGACCTGACTGAGCTCACGCTTCACGGCCTGGAAGACCCGCGATGTGGCCGTGTAGATCTGCGGGTAGAGCAAGGTCAGCGTCATGTTCGTCTGACCTGTCGCCTGCAACATCGCGTTGGCCTTACTGACGTCGTGCGGGTAGGGATTGAACTGCTGAGACCCGAGAATCTTCGGGGGCAAGACGTGGGTGAGTCCCGGGCTGAACTGCCGATTCCCGATGGCGCTCAAGATGTCTGCGCGGTCAAGCGCGTACGCGACTGCCTGACGAACATTCGTTTGCTGAAGCGCGCTGTTGTTGTTGGGCGATGCGCAGTTGAACAAGATGTAGGGATTGCTCGTGATCGACGGGATCACCGACAGCCGGCGGTCATGATTCGCTTTGAACTTCGCCGCATCGGGATAGTCGATCGAGCCCAGGTAGACGTCAGCGGACTGCGAACCGCTTCGGATCTTCGACACCGCGGGAGCCGTCGCGCTGTTCATGGTGATCACGATCTTGTCGACGTATCCCTTACGGACCGGATCGGTGGCGCGGTTCCATGCGGGATTGCGGACGAAGACGAGTCGCTGACCGGGCTGGTACGACGAGACGCGGTACGGGCCGTCCGAGATGGTGTGCTTCACGTCGCCGATCGATCCCGGCGCGTACGCGAGCATCTCTTTCGGGCGGGGTGAGAACGCGGGCAGCGTGAGCATGTCCGTGAAGTACGAGGCCCGATGCGTGAGGTGGAAGACGACCGTGCGTGCGTTCTGCGTGCTGGCTTGGACGCCAGCGAAGCTGTGGGTCTCGGTGTAGTGCTTGATGGCCGCTGCAGTCGGCTGCACGCGAGCGAATCCGCGGCAGAAGGTGGCGAATCCCGCCAGCAGGTTCTCGAAGTCAGGCAGACCACCGAACGGCTGATACGGGTTGCATGTTGTCTTCACTCCGCGGACTACATCCGCGGCTGTCACCTGACGCGCTTGTGCGGTGTCCCACCGCGCGCCCTTGCGGATGGTGATCCGATAGGTCTGGCCGTTGTTGCTGATCCGTGGCATGCCGGTGGCGAGGTCGGGGACCGTGTCGGTCGTGTGGCCGGGACGAGCGGGTAACGAGTAGAGCTGGCGGCTGAACTGGCGCGCAAACGTGTAGCCGACCGAGTAGTAGGTGATGTTGGGGTCGAGCCAATCGGTATCGCCGAGCGCGAGCACGTTGAGCACGCCCCCGCGGACGGGTGACTGGGCGGCGAGAGTTGTCGCGACGGCTTGCTGGCCGGTGACGGTCAGGCCGGCCCCGATGGAGGCGGCTACCAGGACGACGGGCACCGCAGCACTGCGGAAGCTGGGCATGGCGCTACCTCGCTTGGTCGAATTGCCGCAAGCGTATTCAAGCCGGGCAAAGCCGCCTAGAGACGTTGGCTAGGAAGCGGCAAGGCGACGAGTCGGCCCGTGGTAGCGGAAACAACCGCAGTCGGTAGCGAAGGCCATGTCGGTGCTGCGTCCGATGCCGTCCTGCTGCGTGGGGTCGAAATGGTCGCCGAGAGCAAGGCCAGGCTGGAACGCGTCGCCGAGTGCTGCGACTGCGTGCATCAACCGAGCGGCGTTCACAGCGGTCGCTGATGGCAATGCGCGCTGGAGCAAGAAGAACGCGTCGCATGCCGCCAACTGGCTCGCCTCGACGGAGGCACTCGTCGGTGCGGCCCCGGCGCCGCGCATGATGGCGACACACCGATCTCGTGTCGCGTTGGGGAACGGCCCGCGCCCAGTCTTGTAGGGAAGATCGAGGATGGGCGCGAAACCGACACCTATCGCGCCGTGCAATGTCTGGGGCTGGAGATCGCCTGCGGCGAGAAGCGTCTGCCAGAGGTTGCCGCTGCTCCCGCCATACCGCGGAAAGTAGTGTTGCGAATAAGCGTAGTTGTTGAACAGCAGCGAGATCGAGCCATTGGCATCGGTGAGGATGACGTGGTCGACGCCGTCGCTGTTGAGCTTCAGCGCCGCGTTGTCGATCGCGGCAACCGTTGCACCATCTGCGGCCATGGGTTCCGGCGGTGCCATTGCGGTCGGCAGCGCGTCCACGGTTGCGTCCGGCGGGGGCACGGTGACGCCGTCGGTCACTTCACACGGGTCCGGTCCCACCGCGACCACGCCCACTCTCGATGGCCCCGGGGTCACGCCCTCGACTGTCACGATCGGGATCAGCTACTACCAAAATGCGGCGGCTGCGGACGCGGCTCTCGGCGCCAAAGGCGTCAACACCGGCGACCCAGTCGCAGCCACGCACACGTTGATCGACTGGATCAACAAGAACGGCGGCATCGCCGGCCGCCGGGTGATCCCGCTGATCCGCGGCGTCGACCCGCAGTCGGCTACGCCGTACGCCGCTGAGGCGCAGGCGGAGTGCACCTTCTTCACCGAGGACCACAAGGTCCTCGCGGTGATCGACGGCACTCCCGCGCTCGATTCGCGTGCATGTCTTGCTAAGCACGGCGTCGCTGACTTCCGCGGCCAGCTGATGTCGGCCCAACTCGCGCCAAATGAAATCGACGCCTACACAAGTCTGTTGAGTCGCGCCTTCACGGCGATGGTGCCGTCACTCGCTCGCAGCGGATGGTTCAGCGGTTGGAACCGGGTCACGGCCCAACCGGGACCGTTGCGTGCAAAGACCGGCATCGTCCTCCCGGACAACCTGGAGGACAACCGGGCCGTCGACCAGGTCCTGATCCCGGCGTTGCGGGCTGCCGGCTATGCGCCTGGCCCCGCGGACGTCATCCGCATCAACGAGCCGGGTGGCTTCAGTGATGACGGCGCGACCGTGGCGGCGATCGACAATGCGGTGCTCAAGCTCAACGCCGATGGCGTCACCCACGTGATCCTTGATGACAAGAACGCGTCGGTGGCGCTGCTCTTCAACAACTATGCCTACTCGCAGGGTTACTTCCCGAGGTACGGCGGCACCTCCGGCAACGGCTGGCAAGCACTACTTTCCGCCGGTGACATCCAGGCCAAGACGTTGCACGGTGCCATGGGCATCGGCTGGCAGCCACTGCTGGACGTGCCGTATGGCCGTGCCGACGGCGACGGTCCCTACCCAAACGCCGCTCGGAGGCAGTGTTACGACGTCTACAAGCGCGCCGGAACACCACACACGGACGCCGGCAGCGCTACCGGTCAGGTGGAGGACTGTGACGTGGTCTTCCTGCTACCGGCGATCTTCCGCGGCTACACGGGTGCCGTGAACCTCTCGGTCCTCCTCGACCGGGTGGACGCGTTGGGGTCGTCGTACCCATTGGGCTCGGGCTTCGCCTCGCGGTTCGGTCCCGACCAACACGACGGGAACGGCGCCTACGCACCGTTCCGCTTCGCCGATGGCTGCGGCTGCATTCAGTACACCGGTCGTCCGCAGCCCATGCCGCGTTAATCGGCATCAGAAGATATCGGGCAAAAACGGAGGATGTGTCCTGCACTCGAGCTAGCTAGCCGCCGCCTAGGAGTGGGCCTACCTCTTCGCCAAACGCTGTGACCTGGTCGACCAGTTCGTCGACGCCGCGGCTGGGGAAGCGCACCTGCAGGTGGTTCACACCGACGACGGCCCACTGGTTGAGCGCGTCGGCGATCTGTTCGGGCTTGCCCGCCACGCATGGCCGGTTCACGTCCCAGCTCGGCTCGCCGACGTAGAGCCATTCGCTGATCGCCCCGATGTCACCTGTGTTGTCACCGCGCTCGGACCGATAGAGCGCCACCAGCTCAGGCATCTGCTCGAGCGGTGTGCCTTGCGGTAGCCACCCGTCCGCACGCCGCGCCGCGCGTCGTACCGCCGCCGGCGCCGAGCCACCCACCCAGATCGGCGGGCGCGGCTGCTGCACCCCGCGTGGCTCGAGCTGCACGCCGTCGATCGAACCTTGGCTCAGCACCTGGTCGAGGACGTCGAGTGCCTCGTCGGTCAGCCGACCTCGGCTGGTGAAGTCGACGCCCAGCGCGGCGAACTCCTTCTCCACGTGCCCGGCGCCGACGCCGATGATGGCGCGGCCGTTGGACAGCAGGTCCAGGGTCGCGAACGACTTCGCGCTCACCAGGGGATGGCGATAGCTGAGGTTGAACACGCTCGACAGCAGATGCGTCCGCTCGGTCAGGCCGGCGAGCCATCCCAGCGTCGCGATGGTGTCCCACCACACCGCACTCATGCGTGGCGCGAGCTCGTCGGGGATGACGACGTGGTCGCACACCGCGACGTAGAAAAATCCTGCCCGGTCGGCCGCCTGAGCGACCGCGGCGACCTCGCTGGGGCCCGCCTGCAGCTCCCATGGTTCGACGAAGTAATTGCTCTGCGCCTGCACGGGCAGTTGCATGCCGAACACGACGCTGCCGGAAGGGACGATCGGTGCCATGCGGGTAACTGTAGGAACCAGTCGAGGGCTAATCTGACGGGGTGTCAGATAATCCCCACGCCATTGCGTCGCTCCGCTCCACAACGCCGCGGGTGCCCCGATGAAAAATCGGGTTCCCGCCGTTGATTGGTTCACGATCGACGAGGCGCCGGCGTTGCTCGGCAACAGGTGTACGACGTGCGGCACGGTCTTCTTCCCGAAGGCGTCGTTCTTCTGTCGCAACCCGGCCTGCAACGGCGAGGAGTTCGACGAGGCGCAGCTGTCGCGCCGAGGCCGGATCTGGTCCTTCACGGATGCGCAGTACCAGCCGCCGCCCCCCTACATCCCGCGGTCCGACCCGTTCCAGCCGTTCGCGATCGCTGCGGTCGAGCTCGCGGACGAGCAGATGGTCGTCCTCGGGCAGATCGCGGACGGCTTCGGTGTCGACGACCTCAGCGTCGGTCAGCAGGTCGAGCTTGTCGTTGAGCCCTTGTATGCCGATGACGACACGGAATACGTCGTTTACAAGTGGAAGCCGGTAGCCCCATGAGCGACGTCGTCGTTGCCGGTGTCGGCATGCATCCGTGGGGCAAGTGGGGCCGCAACTTCGTCGAGTACGGGATCGTCGCCGCGCGTGCTGCGCTTGCCGATGCCCGTGTCGACTATCGCGACGTTCAGTTCGTCTCGGGCGCCGACACCGTGCGCAACGGCTACCCCGGCTACGTCGCGGGCGCCACGTTCGCACAGGCGCTCGGTTGGACCGGCGCGCGCGTCGCGTCGTCATACGCGGCTTGCGCATCTGGCGCGACCGCACTCGAAGTTGCGCGGGCCGAGATCCTTGCCGGCCGCTGCGAGGTCGCGCTCGTTGTCGGCGCTGACACCACCCCAAAGGGCTTCCTCGCGCCCAACGCCGGCGACCGTCCGGACGACCCGGACTGGCTGCGCTTCCGGCTGTTGGGTGCCACGAACCCGACCTACTTCGCGCTCTACGCCCGCCGGCGGATGGCCTTGTATGGCGCCACCGAACGCGACTTCGCCGAGGTGCGAGCGAAGAACGCGCGGCACGGCCTCGAGAACCCCAACGCGCGCTATCGCAAGGAGTTCTCCGTCGAGGACATCCTCGCGTCGCCGATGGTCGCCGACCCGCTGCGACTCGTCGAGATCTGCGCGACAAGTGACGGCGGAGCAGCGATCGTGCTGGTCTCGGCCGATTACGCAAACAAGCGAGGGCTCGACGCGGCCATCAACGTCCGCGCGATCTCGACGGTCACGCCGGCGTTCCCGGAGACGGTCATCGAGATGCCGAGCTTCTCCACGGACTCGGGCGTTGCCGTGACCGGCTCGGTCACGCCGTTCAAAGACTCGATCGCGCTGGCGGCCTATGAGGAATCCGGGTTGGCGCCGGAGGACATGTCACTGGCTGAGGTCTACGACCTGTCGAGTGCGCTGGAGCTCGACTGGTACGAGAACATCGGCCTCTGCAAGGCGGGCGAGGCCGAGCGCTTGCTGCACGACGGCGACACGACGATCGGCGGTCGCATCCCGGTCAACCCCAGCGGTGGGCTGGCCTGCTTCGGCGAGGCCGTGCCGGCACAGGCGTTGGCGCAAGTGTGCGAGGTCGTGTGGCAGTTGCGCGGTCAAGCCGGTGCACGACAGGTCGAAGGCGCGCGCGTCGGGATCACCGCCAACCAGGGCTTGTTCGGCCACGGGTCGGCAGTGATCCTCTCGCGCTGACGGCGGGTGTGGGTTACTTCAGAGTCACGATCCGCACCATGCCCATGAGGGCGTGCGGCTGCCCCGTTTGTGGGTCCGGAACGAAGCACATCTCTGCGTACGTCCCGGCGGGCAGCTTCGTTTGCATCGTTTGGGCGTGACCTTGGCTGACGAAGTCCGTGCCCTGCGAGCCGGGGCGGACGAATGCCGGCGGGCTGTTGGACATGAGGGCCGCAATCACCTGCTGCCGGGTGGTGCCGTCTTTGACGTGCTGCAACGCCAACAAGTGCGGCGACTCCGTCGAAGCGTTCTTGAACGTAATCGTTCCTCGCGCCGGCAACGTGGTGGCGCCACCGAACCGCTTGTTGGTCATGCCCACCACGCGCGCCGCTGTCTTCGGCAACGTCTGCGGACCGGACGGCGCCGTCACGGACAGGCTGATCTTCTGCTTGGGGAGGTTGCCGCTGTCGTTGAACATGACGGTCTCGCCGGCGCTCCTCGGGATGAGCATGGTCGCGGTGAGCGTCTTGCCCTTTCCGACGTCGAGCCCGCCGTACGACGTGGTGTTGTTGTACGCGTGCCGAAGATGCCGCAAGCCCGACTTACTGGGTTGCCCGTTCTGACCGAAGCTGGCACCGAACGCAGCGACATCATGTCGGAAGCCCTGGAACGTGTAGCCCTTGTGCAACGTGACGACCGCAATCGCGCTCTCTGCATCCACCGCATTGAGCGAGACGTTGAGTCGGCCGGCAGAAAACGTTCTGTTGCCGACGACGGCAAGTTTGCCGTTGGCGATTTTCGCCCGGAGAGTCGGAGTGGTCCTGGCCGCCACATGCGGTGCAGCGACGGCGATGGCCGCGGGCGCCACTAACGCGATGACCGCTGCGGACGCGACGGTGAGTCGAGCGGGTCTTCTGGGCATCTCTTGTTTCCCTTCATGACTGAGCCGGAGGCCCGTGGCCTCCGGCTCAGCCTTTCCAGGAACTTGCCGCAGTGGGAAGGGATTCGCGGACCCCTTTTGCCTGCCTACTTCAGATGCACCATGCGCACCATGCCCATGAAGGCGTGCGGCTGACCGGTGTGCGGGTCGGGGAAGAAGCACATCAGCGCGTACTCACCAGCGGGCAGGTTGGTCTGCAGCGTCTGCGCGATGCCTTCGCTCAAGAAGTCGGTGCCCTCGGAGCCCGGCCGCGCGAACGCCGGCGGCTTGTTGGACTGAAGACCCGCGATCACCTGCTTGCGCGTGGTGCCTTCCTTGACGTGTTGCATGATCAGGAAGTGCGGTGACTCGGTCGAGATGTTCTTGAACGTGATCGTGCCCTTCGCCGGCAACGTGGTGTCGCCGCCGAACCGCTTGTCGGTCTTGCCTACGACGCGTCCGGCGGTCTTCGGCAGCGTTTGCGGACCGGCTGCGGCAGTCACGGTCAGATCCGACTTCTGCTTCGGCAGGTTGCCGCTGTCGTTGTAGATGACGGTCTCGCCGGCACGCTTCTGGATGAGCAGCGTGGCGTCGAGCGTCTTGCCCTTGGGGACGTCCAGCCCGCCGTATGACGTCACGTGGTTGATCGCGTGCCGGAGATGGCGCAACCCGGCCTGGCTCGGCTGTCCTTGCTGGTTGAAGCTGGCGCCGAACGCGCCGACGTCCTTGCGCAGGTCCTGGAACGTGTAACCCGTGTGCAGCGTCAGGACGGTGATCTCGCTTTCCTTGTCCACCGAGGTGAGCGAAACGTCGAGGCGACCGGCGGGAAATGTTGTGTCACCGACCACCGTGAGCGTCCCGTTGGCGATCGTCGCCTTGAGCGACGGCGTCGTCGTCGGCGCTTGCGGTGCTGCAACGGCACCCGCAGCAGTGGTCACCAAGGCGACACCTGCTACCGACGCCACAGTGAGACGAACGAATCTATTCGGCATGGTCTTCGTTCCTTTCCTGGTCGATCCGGAGGCCGAAAAGCCCCAAATATCCCTTCCCGCAAACGACTTGATGTGAACCCGCCACATGCTCGTAAGTCCCGTGTGAGGATCGGGCGAGTGAGAACGGAGGAGTGGCGACGCATTGCGCTCGTGACGGCGCTGACAGCAGCGACGGCGATCACGGGTGGAGTTGTCACGTCACTGACCCAAGCGGGTGCGACGGTTTCTGCAACGCCCGCAGCGACGTCCACGCCCTCCGTCGATCCCACTGCATCGCCGACGCTCACACCGAGCGCAAGTCCGACGCCGACCGGAACACCCACACCGACGCCTAGCACGTCGGCATCGTCGGCACCGTCGTCCAACACGATTGTCATCGGCCACGACGCGCGGCACTTCGGCTATCAGACGCCGAGTCTCACGCTCGAAGGCGGCGGCAGCCTGAGCGCCGTCAATATGGACGCGATCGAGCACACCATCACGTCCAAGGAGACCGACGCCAACGGCCGTCCGTTGTTCGACGTCTATGTCGAGCCCGGCGCCACGATCACGATCCCGGCGGCGAGCAAGCTTGCTGCGGGCACCTACCACTTCTATTGCCGGTTCCACCCGACGACGATGAAGGGCACCCTCACGATCGTCGGCAACGGGGGCGGCAGCGTTCATCCGGTCGCACCGAAATTCGAGCAGCCGCTTTACCTCCCGCCGACGTTGACCGGCGCGAACCTCCGCATCCCCATCGAGCAAGCGCCCGTGCAGATGTTGCCGCACGGGCCGCGCACGCTGATGTGGACGTACGGCGGCACCTATCCCGGCCCGACGATCATCCGGCCTGCCGGACAGGACACCAAGGTCACGTTCGTCGACAAGCTGCCGAAGTCAGCGGGGGCGTTCACCGTCCACTACCACGGTGACCACCATGCGGCGAAGTACGACGGCCAGCCGACAACGCAGCTGATCACGCCGGGCACCAACCGCACCTACAACTATCCCGGCACTGATGGTGGTCGGCCGGAACCGGCGGCGTTCAACTTTTACCACGACCACCGCATGGGGATGACCGGCCGCAACGTGTGGAACGGTCTCGAGGGCATGTTCCTCACGACCGATGCGAAGTCGACGCAGCTTCGGCTCCCGTCCGGGAAGTTCGACGTGCCGCTGATGGTGTCCAACCGCAGCTTCACGAAGGACAACCAGCTCACGCACCCGTTGCCCAACCATCCCGTCATGGAGGTGAAGGGCAACCAGGCGCCTCCGGGTGACGGCACGGTGGGGGCACAGACACTGGCCAACGGTCGGTTCGCGCCGTACTTCAAGGTCAGCACGCATCGTTACCGGTTGCGGCTGCTCAACGGCTCGAACTTCTCGGCATACAACTTCCAGCTCTCCGACGGCCGGCCGTTCATCCAGGTGGGCACCGGCAACGGTCTGCTGCCGAAGCCGGTCGTTCGCACGCAGATCCTCCTCGGCCCGGCGCAACGAGCAGACGTCGTTGTGGACTTTCATAACGAGCTGGGCAAGAACGTTCAGCTCGAGTCCGTGCCACGCACAGACGCGCCCTCCGGAGCGATGGAGACGCCGTCAGTGTCGATCATGCAGTTCCGGGTCACGACCAAAGCGAAGAGCGATCGCAGCCGGGTCCCGTCGACGCTGCAGGCGGCGCCGCCGATCAAGATCCCCAGCAAGGTGTCGGCCGTGTGGGACTTCAACGTCATGGGCGACCCGAGCACCGGCAGTCAGTGGGTGGTCAACGGACTGCCGTTCGACCCGAAGCGGGTCGATCTCAAGGTGCCGCTGGGATCGACAGAAAAGTGGGTGCTGCGCAACAGCAGCCCGATCACGCACTTCATCCACTTGCACGAGGAGCTGTGGCACACGGTCTTGCGCGACGGAAAGCCGCCGCCGCCGTGGGAGCGAGGGCTCGAGGACACCTGGAAGCTCGACCCGGGTGAGACCGTGACGGTCGCCGGTCAGTTCACCGACTACACCGGCAAGTTCATGATCCACTGCCACATGCTCGACCACGAGGACCACGGGTTGATGACCCAGTTCGAGGTCGTGCGTACGACGGCGAAGAACGCGACCGGCAACGCCGCGCGCGCCGCACGCTTCGGCGCGGTCAAGACAACCGCGTTCGGCCTGACCGCCGCCGAGGTCCGCCAGCTCATGTGTGGCCCGGAGGAGCGAGCGGCTACAAGGCACCGCCCGACGTCAGGCCGACCGGCGTGACGGCGGCCACTCGCCCTTGAGTTCGTCGCTGCCCGAAGGCGAAGCGGACGTTCTGAACGGGCCGGCAGAGTCCCTAGTGCTCGGGGTCGAACGTCACGTAGGCCGGGGGCGGGTTTTCCGAGGCGTTGGCGCGCTTGACCAGCGTGAGCGTGCCGGTGCCCGAGCCGGACTTGCCGGCGTATGACCCGGTGCCCTTGACGGTCTTCCAGGAGAACGCGAACCCGGACTGGCAGTCGGCGAAGCCCTTGACCGACTTCGTGCTGGTCGCCGCCACGAGCAACGTGCCCTTGCTGGTCTTGAGCGTCAGTCGCGCGGTGCACTTGCCGCTTGCGATGTTGCCCGGCCCCTGCACCCGGCCGGTGCCGCTGGTCTGGCCGAGGCTGGTGTGACCAGAGCCGGTCACCTTGTAGGCGTGGCCGGTGTCCGGGTTGGTCTGGACCGAGCTGTAGCTGCCGGCAAGCGTCCCCTGCAGCGTCACCCCTGTCGCCGCACCGGCAGGCGCGGCGAGCAACGCCCCACCGGTGACAAGTGCTGCACCGGCAGCCGCCACGGCAAACGTACGAGACATCCCGATCCTCCTCGTCGAACCCAAATCGCTGCTTGGACGCACTCGGCGTGCCGCTGGTTCCACTACTTGATCACGACCGGCACGACGGGAGCGCCACACGCCGCGACGAAGGGCTCTGGCGCGGCGACGAGCATGAACTCGTAACGCCCGTCCGCGGCGCAGTCCGCCGCCAGCGCCTCGAGGTCGAAGTTCTGCCCTTGCACCAGGCCCATCTCCACGATGTGCAACATATGCACCGGCAAGTACAGGCCGTCCTTTTCGCCGGGGTAGACCTCGAATGACAAGTTGTCGGTCGCGACGGCCGCCACCGAACGTGCGTGGAACCACTCGACCGTCTGCAACGACGGCCCGGCCGTGCTGATCGCGTAGCCCAGCTTGTCGCCGGCGTGCAGGAACTGCATCTGACCGGTCCGCAGCAGCACGATGTCGCCGGGCTCCACGGTGACTCCGGCCATCGTCTCGGCGGCTTCGAGGTGCTCCGGCGTGAGTGGCAACCCGCCGTCGAGCCGGTCCACGCCGGTGGCGCGGGCGACGTCGAGCAGTACGCCGCGCGACACCAACGGGCCTTGGCGGTCCACGCCGAGCAGGTGCGCGCCGGCCTCGTCGACCTCGGCGGGGTCGACACCGTTCCACATCCGGCCCGCGTAGCTGACGTGTGCGAGCCCGTCCCAGTGCGTCGCTGCCTGCAGTCCCATCGACACCGCGTCGTCGTTGAACCGGACGCCGTCGAGGTCAGCCGGTGCCGACGATGCCGGGTCGCCGATGAGCTCGTGGACGGCGATCATGCGCCGCTCGGGGTTGGTGCGGCCGCGCACGAACCCGAGTTGCGGTCCGTCTTCCGACAGCGGAATCGCGAGTGACAACGTCTTGCCGTTGCGAACGAGCGCGGCTGCCCGTCGTACGACGTCAGCGGTGACGTGATTGAGCGTGCCCCGCTGGTCGTCCGGGCCCCAGCGTCCCCAGTTGTTGACCGCCTTCGCCAGCCGGTCAAATTCAGTGCTCAGGCTTCGGTCTCCAGTGGGTCGCAGATTCGGCACGGCTCTAGTTTGGTGCGCTTCGGATCCACGCGCGACAGGTCGGTCCGTCCGGTGACGACGGTGCAGTCGGGCCGGTGGAAGATCGACCCGTTCGGTGTCGCGACGAAACCGGCCGTCACCGGTGGTCCGCCGGCGGTCGACGCGCCACTTGCGAGTAGCGCCTCGACCCTTGCGAGTGCACCGAGCAGCTCCTGGCTTTGCTCACGCGACTCGCGCACTCGCAGGGTCTGCCAGTAGGCGAAGTAGACGAACCCACCGCCGATGACGAACGAGAGCCCGAGGATGCCGCCGGAAATCAGGTACGGCGTCTGCTCGAACGGGAACGGCGTTTGCGAAGCGCCGAGCCAGCCGAGCAGGATCAGCAGCACCCCGAGCGGCATCAGCGTGCCGCCGATGATGAGCAGCCAGCGGTCGAGGTTGCCCGCGGCCGCTCGGGTGCGCAGCCGCCCGATCGCGTCGTTCAGCCGGCCGAACCGGCCGGACTGCTCGGTGCTCGAAAGCGTGCGGCCCAGTGAGGGCGTGGTCGTCGTCATCAGTCACTCCCCAAGGGACAGGCTCCGCCGGTCTGCGCGAGCACCTGGTCGGGCAGCCGCTTCAAGCCGGCGGCGATCAAGCCGGATCCAAGCAGTGCGAGTACGACCCAGCCCGCCGCAATGCCGCCGGGCAGCTTTGTCTGAGCGGCGGCGAGCTGAGGCGGTGCGAGCGCGGGCGGCTGCGCCGCGACGTTCCCTGTCGGGGTGCTCGCACCGCTGACCGGCGGAACGCTCGTGGGTCCGGTGCCGCCGCCTGTCGATGTCGGTGCAGTCGAAGCCGGTGTGCTCGCGAGCGGCAACGGCTTGAACTGCAGCGCCCGGTTGGTTGCTGCCGAGAGACCGGCGCCACCGAACGCCATGATGATGGCGCTGTCATTGGCGTTGGCGGTGTATTGCGGGTTGTCTTCCATGACGATCAACTGACCCGAGAACAGGTCTGCACTCGCGCCGTGAATCTTCTTCGTCGGATCGGCAACGAAGACGGTGAGGCCGGCACTCTTCAGTGCGCTGTTCAGCGCGTCGAGGGACGGAAGCCCGTGGCCCTGGCCTTGCACGTGGATGCCGGAGTTGTCGACAGTCACCGGCACACCACCGATCTTCATGCCCGTGACGGTTGTGCCCGTCGTGCCGGTCGCTTTCTTTCCATCGGTGACCGCATGCGCAACGGACTTGACCGACGACATCGTCAACGCGCCACCGCCGAGCTTCACGTCGCGGACGACGCTGAGGGCATCGATGACGGCCGTGTTGGGACCAGTGAGCTTGATGGTCGACGTTGTCGTTGTGGTGCCGAAGGTGTCCCCGACGCCGGGGAGCTTGGCGCCGGCGATCGTCGTGGACGCGCCGGTCTCCTTCTGCGTCGCGGTTGCGGTCATCTCGATGCCAGGAGCACTCTTGGTGACAGTCGGCTTGTCGTCGCTGGACTGCACTTCCGCCTTGTAGGAGTCGTTCATCGCTTGGTAGACGGGGTCAGGCAGTGTCGGGGAGTGCGCCAGACACGGCAGGTCCGGCAGTGGCACCGGGATCGGGATGGGAACCGTGTTGGCCGGGTTGGGCGGGACGCAGCCGCCCGCGAGCAGTTTCAGCGTGTCGCCGCCGTGACCGCCGGTGCCGCCCGGCCAGAAGACTGATGTGAGTGCGTCGCCGACGCCTCCGGACTGCAGGGTGGCCGTTGCGAGCGGAGCTTCACCTTCGACGTCCTCACCGCTGTGCGAGTACAACGGGGAACGGATGCCGGTCGCAGTGACCGTGATGTTGATGTTGCCGAAGTTGGAGCCAGGCGACCCACTCGCCCACGCACCGGCGATGCCCGCAGCACCATTGCCTAAGGCGACGAGCCCGACGACAATGCAGGCAGCAGTTGTTTTTTTGCGCCGCGCCGAGTTGTGAGCGCAGCGAGCAACTTGGTGCGGATGATTCATGCGGCACCTCCGAGGTAGGCCGCGGACACATGCTCTTCGATGTCCTGTGGCTCTCCTACCGCGACTACGCGTCCATTCGTCATCACCGCGGCGAAGTCTGAGACCTTGAGTGCGGTGTTGGCGAACTGTTCGACCAACAAGATGGTGATGCCCTCTTCTGCCAGCGCGCGAACGAGCTCATAGAGCTCGGCGACGATGATCGGTGCCAGGCCCATCGAGATCTCGTCGAGCAGCAGCACCGCGGGCTCGGCAACCAGCGCGCGCGACATCGCGAGCATCTGCTGCTCGCCGCCGCTCATCGTGCCGGCGCGTTGCCCGCGCCGCTCCGCGAGGCGGGGGAAGCGGGTGAATGCGCGATCCTGGACCTCTCGCGTCGACAGCCCCGCGGAGAAGGTCCACATCCGCAGATTCTCTTCGACCGTGAGGTTCGGGAAGATGCCGCGACCTTCCGGGATACGGCTGACGCCGGCGCGGGCAAGCGCGTCGGGCCGGGCGCCGTTGACGTGGGTGCCGGCGATGTGAACGCAGCCGCCGGTCGGGCGGATCTTGCCCGAGATGACCTGCAACGTCGTGGACTTACCGCCGCCGTTGGGGCCGAGCAGGGCGAACACGCACCCGCGTGGCACGGCGAACGAGACGCCGTGCAGGACCTCGATCCGGCCGTAGCCGGCGACGACGTCGATGAGCTCGATCGCGTGGGTGGTCATTGGGGTGTCTCCGCCTCCGCCCCGAGGTAGGCAGCGAGCACGGCCGGGTCCTTCTGGATCTGCTCCGGCGTGCCGGACGCGATCAGCCGGCCGAAGTCGAGCACGAAGATCCGGTCGCACACCCGCATGACGAGTTCCACATCGTGTTCAACGAGCAGGATCGCCATGCCGTCACGCGCGAGCTCGAGCATCAGGTCGCCCAGCGCTTTGGTTTCCTCGTGGTTGAGACCGGACCCGACCTCGTCGAGCAGCATCAGGTTCGGTCGGGTGGCGAGGGCCCGTCCGAGCTCGACCAGTCGCGCGAGGCCGGTGGGGAGCGCGTCGACGCGCTCCTCCGACACGGTCGACAGGCCGACGCGCTCGACGATCTCGCTCGCGACCTGCCGCGGCGGGGTCTCGTCGTCGGACCAGCTGTGGTGGAACTCGGCGGCCGCGAGGACGTTCTCGAAGACCGTCAGCGAGCCGAACACCTCGAGGCGCTGGAAGGTGCGCGCCATACCGAGCCGGGCTCGCTTGTATGGCGCCAGGTGGCTGACCTCTTTGTCGCCGACGTACACCCGTCCCTGGGTCGGGTCCTGCAGTCCGGTGATGACGTTGAACGTTGTCGTCTTGCCCGCACCGTTAGGACCGATCAGCCCGGTGATCTGCCCGGCGCGCGCCGACAGGCTGACGTCGGTGACAGCGTTGATGCCACCGAACCTCACCGAGACGTCGAGGATCTCCAGCGCGGCATGCGGGTCGCGTCGCGCTGCGGAGGTGGGTGACTCAGTGGCCGGCGCCGACAAGACGACCCTCCTCTTCCAGGAAGACCGCGGCGGGTGTGCCGGCGACGGCACCCGACGGCACGAACGCCGGCTTGTGCGTCCAGCCGAGTCGGTTACGCATCCACTCGGCGACCTCGGCGATGCGGCCGCCGATGCCGTTGGGGTCGCGCCCGACGCTGACCGCTGCGATGCCGGTCAGCAGGAACTGGTTGTGCAGGATGTGCGGGAGGTGCGGCACGAAGATCGGGAACAGCGCGAACACGAACGCACCGAGGAGCACTCCTGTCGCGGTGTTGATGCCACCGACGCGTGCAAGCAGCAGCGCGACCAGGCTGAGCAGCGCGGGGAAGGTCAGCGCGTCGACCTGGTGCGTCACTCCGCCGATCAGGACACCAGCGAGTCCGCACATCATTGCCGCAGCGGTGAACACCACGAGCTTGGTGTAGTTGATGTTGACGCCGAGGGTTGCGCACGCGGCCGGTGAGTCGTTGACCGCGACGAGCCGGCGGCCGAAGGAGCTGCGGCGTACGGCGAGAACTGCGACGGCGGCGATGACGAAGATGACGCAGGACACCATCATCCAGGCACGGTCGGACTGTGTCGGGATGCCAGGGATGTGCGGGCGACCGATCTGCAATGCGCCGCCGGTGCCGAAGACCTGGGTGAAGACCGCTTGGTCCATGACGGTGGCGAACGCGAAGGTCGCGAGCGCCAGATAGAGGCCGCGCATCTTCAGCGTGGGGAACGCGAGGGCGGCGCCGACGGCTCCGGAGAGACCGATCGCGGCGAGCACGCCGAGCAGTGACCCGCCGCTCGCCACATGACCCATCGCGATGGCGCCGAGCCCGGCCAGCGACATCTGGCAGATCGAGACCATCCCGCCATAACCCGTGAGCAGCATGAGCGACAGCAGCACCAAGGCCAGGGCAAAGCCATTAGCGGCGGTGCGCATGTTGATGTCGGACAAGCCGAGGGAGACGAGCGCCGTTCCGCCGATGAGGATCGCGCCCCAGATGACCGACGACTTGAGCCCTGCGACGCGCGGTGCCACTGCGCCGCTGAAGGACGCGGTCTTGAGCCGGTCCTGCGGCAACAGGATCAGCATCACGAACAGCACAGCCATCGGGATGACGTTCTGCACGCGCTGCAGCCAGCCGCTGGTCAGGTAGCCGGTGGCGTAGTACTGCCCGAGACCGATCGCCATCGCGCCGCCCACCGCGAGCGGCAGGCTGCGCAACCGGCCGATGATGGCGGCGGCATAACCATCAACGACGAGCAAGGTGAGCAACAGGATGTCGAGGCGCGCGATCGGCGCGAGCAGGATGCCGGCAAGCGCCGCGATGGAGCACGACAGCGCCCAGGAGAGCTGCTGGATGCGGACTGGCCGGCCGCCCGCCATCGCCAGCAAGTCGGGGTTGTCGACCACGGCACGCATCGCGATGCCGGTGCGCGTCTGGTTGAACAGCACGCGCAGGCCCACGGCGATCGCGACGGTGGCGACAACGGCGACGACGTCGTGGTAGGTCACCTGCACATAGCCGAGCCGGAAACCGCTGCCGTTGAAGAACGCCGGCAGGTTGCGCACCTGGTTGGGGTCCCACGCGATCTGGGACACACCGACGAGGAAGAGCAGCAGACCGAGGGTGACGACGAGCGTTAAATCGACGGGTGCCCCTTGCAGTGGCCGCATCAGGACGCGCTCGACAATCACACCAAAGAGAGGTGCGAGAACGAACAGAACGATGATCAGCGACAGGACGGGATTGACGCCCCAGCCCTGCCAGAACTGCCAGAACGTGTATGCCGACACCATTGCGACAGCGCCATGCGCGAAGTTGAAGATGCCTGTCGTGTTGTAGGTGACGACGAGGCCCGTCGCGATGAGGGCATAGACGCAACCCGCCACGATCCCGATGACGGTGTTCGAGAGGAAGATCGGCATCGCGACGTCAGCCGTTCAGTGGCAGGAATCGGCCGTCACACCGGAACTTGCTCGGCGGGTCCTGGAAGCGGTGGAACGCGCCGTCCTTGTACTGCCAGAGGACGTAGCAGTGCACGCCCTCTGACTTGCTGCCCGGGTTGATCTCGCCGGTCGCGCCGTTGTCGTCGTAGGACGAGATCTTGGCAAGCGAGGCGAGAAGTGTCTTGCGGTTGATGGTGCTTCCTGCGTGCTCGAATGCCTGCTGGAACAGTCTGGCCTCGGCCCACGCAAAGAAGCCGTAGAGGTTCATGGGGCTGCTGCCGTTGGCTGCCTGCCAAGCCCGCTGGAACAGCGACAGCTCGGGGATCTGCTGTGCCTCGTCCTGGTTGAAGAAGAGTGAGTACTCGTTCCAGCCGTAGAGGCCGTTGAGCCGCTTGGTGTTGCCGGCGTCCTTGAGGAACGCGGCGTCATAGGCGATCGGGATGATGTTGATGAGGCTGCTCGGGCAGCCGGCCGAGTCCTCGTCCTGCAGCATCTTCGCGGCGTTGGCCGCGTTCTCCGCCGAGGTGAAGAAGATCTGGACGTGGTCCTGCTGGCACATCTTGACGAAGTCCTGCGTCCAGTCGGTCTCCTGCGCGTCGCCGGCGCGGCTGTAGACGAACTTCCACCCTGAGGAGTTGGCCGACTTGACGAAACCCTGCTGCTTCGCGGCGGCGGACGGGATATTCGGGTAGAGGGTGCCGACCGACTTCACCTTCGAGCCGAACAACTTCGCATAGAACTCGAACATGCCGGTCGCGTAACCCAGCGGGCCGGGCTCGATGTCGTAGTGGTTCTTGGGCTGACCGGCCTTCGGGTCGAGCTGCACGTGCAGGTCGGGGACGTCGGGGTTGGACTGGAAGTAGGCGGCGCTGCAGCCGTCATACAGCGAGAATGAGCCGACGAACGCGAAGGACTTCTTCGCGAGGCTCTCGGTGTCGTTCTGGTTCTGGCCGCAGTTGGTGCCGTCATCGGCGAACTGGATCTCGACCTGGTGGCCGCAGATGCCGCCCTGGCTGTTGATGTAGGCGCGGTAGGCCTGCAAGCCCTGTAGGGCTCCGGAGAACAGGCCGCTGACCGGACCCGTGGTACTCGCCACGAGCCCGAGCGTCACCGAGTTGCTGGTCAGTCCGACATCGGTGCCGCTGGTCGGGCAGCTGGAGCCACCGCCCGACGTGGTGCTCCCGCCGGAGGTGCCGCTGTTGCCGCCACCGCTGGTGCTCGTCCCGCTGCCGCCCGTCGTCCCTGACCCGGTCGTCCCGCCGGTGCTGCCGGTCCCGGTGCCGGTGTTGCCGGACCCCGTCGAGCCGAGGCCCGTCGTGCCACTGCCGAGCCCGGTGGTGCCGGTGCCGGTCGAGGTGCCGGTCCCACCGGTGCCACCGGCGTTCAGAAGCGCGTTGGCGGCCTGCTGGCGGGTCTGCGAATCCAGTCGCGCACCGCAGGCGGCCAGGACAAGGCCGCACACGAGCGCGAGGACGATCGCGCGGGACTTGCGCATCGAGCTCCTCCGGACGGACGGCGCGGCGCACGCTGGGGACATCGTCTGGCGACGCCGATGTATCGAGGACGTTATGAGGCTCACCCTTTGTACACAAGGGACGTAACTAGCCGCCTTAGACAAAGCGGCCTAGTCTCTCGCCCGATGGGCACTCGTCTCGGTCTGGATCGCCGGGCTGTCATCGCGACCGCGGTGCAGATCATCGACCAGCAGGGTAGGGCGGCGCTGACCATGACGAAGCTCGCCGACGAGCTCGGCATCCGGCTCCCCTCGCTCTATGCGCATGTCCGCGGTCAGTTCGACCTTCGGCGCGAGCTGTGGCTGTGGGCGGTCGACGACCTCGGTGATCGCCTCGGCGAGGCAGTCATGGGCCGCAGTGGCGAGGAGGCGCTGTTCGCCTTCGCGTCGGAACTTCGCAACTATGCGCGGCGATATCCCGGCCGCTATCAGCTGACCCTCGACCCGCCGAAGCCGTTCGACGAGGAGGCGGCGACGGTACGGCGACGCGCCAACGCGCCGTTCCGGGCGGTCGTCCGCTCGTTCGGGCTCGACGGTCAGCAGGCGATACACGCCGGCCGGGCGCTGCGCGCCGCCATACATGGCTTCGTCGGGCTCGAGGCGAATGACGCGCTCGCGTTGGGCGGGGCGGACGCCAGCTTCGAAGAGCTCATCGCGCTGCTGTGCCGCGGCCTGCAGCCGGCCGCCGCTCACCGCTGACGCCGACCGGGGGCTGTCGTCGTCGAGCCGGTCGGGTCGCCCATGTCGGGCAGCCCGAGCTTGCGGTGGTCCCAGCTGCGTCTGCGCTCGGCTTTGACGCGCACCGCGACGCGCTTGTTGAGCATGCCTTCGACTGACGACTTCATGTCGTCGGTGTATGGCCCGTAGTAGCGCTCCCACACGTTCACGCCGATCTGCCACAAGAAGTCCGGATCGTCGACGACCTCGGCACGGCCTTCGATCTCGACACCGCGCAGGTCGCCATACGTCGCTCCGTCCTCCACGAGAACCGAGACCCGCGGATCGCGCCGTAGGTTCACGGCCTTCTGCGACTTGGACTTCGTCTCGAAGCAGATGTCGCCATCGATCACCGCGAACCACATCGCCACGAGGTGGGGGTGGCCGCTCGGCCCGAGACTGGCGAGGGTGGCGGTCCGGGCGCCAGCGAGCAGTTCGTCGATTTCCGCGTCGGTCATGACGATGTCGGCTCGCTGGTTGGCGCCCACGTGAGTTCTCAGCCTTCCTTCGCGTCGATGAGCTTGGTCAGCTTCTCGGTGGTTGCGATGCATTCCTCAATAAGTTCGAACACAACTTCGTGCGTCGGGCGGATCCGGTCCATCCGGCCGACGATCTGGCCGACCGGGAAGCCGGCGAGCTCGCGGTTGTGCGCGCGGGTGACGCGCCGGGCCATCTCGCCGTAGAGGATGCCCTGCAGCGGCATCGGGAGCGTCTTGGGCGCGTCCTCGCGCTCCCAGGCCTCGGTCCACGCGGTGCGCAGCTGGCGAGCGGGCTTGCCGGTCATCGCGCGGGAGCGAGTCGTCGAGCGGGAATCGGCGGCGAGGATGTTCTGCTGCGCCTCGGCCGGGGTGTCGGCTTCGGCGACTGTGAGCCAGATGGAACCGGTCCAGGCACCCTGCGCGCCGAGCGCGAGGCCGGCAGCCATTTGCCGCCCGGTGCCGATGCCGCCGGCGGCCAGCACGGGGACATCCGGTCCGACCGCGTCGACGACCTCGGGCACAAGCACCATCGTCGAGATGTCGCCGGTGTGACCGCCGGCTTCGGTGCCCTGAGCCACGATGACGTCGACACCGATCGCCACCTGCTTCTCGGCGTGGTGCTTGCTGCCGACGAGCGCGGCGACCAGCCGGCCGTGCTCGTGCGCCTTCTTCACGACCTCCTCGGGCGGCGGCCCGAGCGCGTTGACGAGCAGCTTGACGCCGTCGTGCTTCAGCGCGACCTCGACGGCACGGGTGGCCTGGTCGTCGACGCCCAGGCCGGCGGCGCGAGCACGCTCGTCGTAGTCGTCCGGCAGCGGCGGGACGCCGAACTCGCTGAGGATCTTGTCGACGAAGTCCCAGTACTCCTGCGGGATCATCGCGCGCAGCTCGTCGGCGCTCGGTTGAACGCCGCCCTTGCCGACGTAGTTGGCCGGCATGACGAGGTCGACGCCGTAGGGCTTGCCCTCGACGTGGTCGTCGATCCAGGCGAGCTCGATCTCGAGCTCCTCCGGCGTGAACGCCAGTGCGCCGAGGACGCCGAAGCCGCCAGCCCGGCTCACTGCGGCGACCACGTCGCGACAGTGCGAGAAGGCGAAGATCGGGAACTCGATCCCGAACTGGTCACAGACAGGGGTGCGCACTAGCGAGCCTCCGAGGCGGTTTCTGACGGGTCGTCAGATCAGGGTACGGTGCCCGACGTGAGCGCTCAACCGGGCCGTCCGGATCAGAAGACCACGCACGACTTTGAGACGCCGACCAAGGAAGAGATCGTCGCGATCAGCGCCAAGCATGTCGCGATGATGGAGACCTCCGACGCCGACGACACCTGGATCTGGGTCGGCATGGAGCATCTGCTGCTGCGCACCGTCGGACGCAGGTCCGGAAACGAGCACAAGGTGGCGCTGCCGTTCTGGCGCGACCCGGACGGGCATCGGGTGGTCGTGGCGTCGTTCGGCGGCAACCCGACCGACCCCGCGTGGTTCCTCAACCTCTCCGACCGGACGGCTAACCCGGACGTGGCGGTGAAGGTGCAGGGATCGTCATACCGCTGTGTGCCGGAGATCCTCGACGGCGAGGACTACGACGGGACCTGGGCCGGACTGCTCGCGGACCGGCCTTGGTATGCCGACTACGTCACCAAGTCCGGCGGCCGCAAGATCCCCCTGGTCCGTTTGCGCGAGCCTGCTCCTCCGATGTCGGGCTAGCTCCAGGCCCAGTCGCCGGTACCAGGCAGTGGACGACCGATCAGCCAGTGATGACCGAACGGGTCTGCAACTCGCCCTTGTCGAAGCCCGTAAGGCCGGTCAACGACGGGTGCGACCGCTATGGCTCCATTGCGGAGCGCGCGCTCCGCGAGCGAGTCCGGATCAGCAACAAGCAGGTTCAGCCGGACCGTGGTGCCGTTGAGGCTTTGCGGGCTGAGATCGGTTGCCTCCGGCGCCTCGTCGGTGACGCGGAAATGCGCGCCCTCGATGGTGAGTTCCGCAACAACGATTCCGTCCGGATTGGTCACACGGTGGACCTCGACGGCGCCGAAGGCTTGCTTGTAGAACTCAACGGCTAGCGCCGCTCTTTGAACCGTCAGCACCGGCGTGATGTACGCCCGCAACCGCTCCATGCACTAACTGTCCTCGGAGCGTTTCCGCGGAAACGTTTTGCGTCGATTCGGGTTCCTCGTCGTCGATGTAAAAGACGGGAGTCCGCGGATCGTCGGCTTTTGATCTGAGCCGTATGACGTTGTCATGCCAGCGGTCGATGGTTGCTTGGTCGAACTGAAAGCTTTGCGGTGTCGTGGCCTTTGCGGCTGGAGACGTTTCCGCGGAGACGTTTTTGGCCGTCGGTGCTTGTTCTGTCTGGGTGTTTTGGGCTTCTCGGGTGCGGGTGGTGGTGAGCCATTGCAGGACGGTGGTGTGGCTGAGTTGGTCGCCGGT